>Ga0256827_10000650_pt1 | contig 21744 bp, 16 predicted proteins | sample CV84metaG_FD_185977 | JGI IMG/M metagenome (GOLD analysis project Ga0256827, IMG submission 185977) | Hydrothermal vent microbial communities from East Pacific Rise, Pacific Ocean - CV84 | ecosystem: Environmental > Aquatic > Marine > Hydrothermal vents | place: Pacific Ocean: East Pacific Rise... | reverse complement strand
CTACTGTTATCCAATCAAAATAATTAGGTTGTCCACCCTTAATGTCCCATGTGGTGTTGCCCAATTTCTTTGTCCAAACTTCAGTTTTATTTTTTACATCAAAAAGGATTATATAAACACTATTATCTCCATCCTTTCTTCCTGTTATTACAATATATTGCTCTTCATAGTCAAAATTCCCCTCATTATTGCCAAACCCAACCTGAGCATAACTACTAAAATCAAATATCTCAGTCTCTGTTATGTCAGTCTTATCTTGATTAATTAAAAGTTCTTTAAACTTCTGATTTGAGTTTAAAACGAATAATTTATTAGGGTTATTTATTGACCATCTTAAATCACCAGAACCAGACATTGGAGACCCTGACTTAGAGTATGCTTCACCAACAGATAAACCATCAGTTAACGGCAATTCTAGTAGTGTTTTACTATCATAGAATCTATACTGAAGCCTAATTATTGACATATCTGAATTCCAAGTGTTCCCCTGTTTTGGATAATTTGATAAATTCCCCCAATATTTACCTGAAAACTCTCTATTTGTAATTCTTCTAACTTGTGATTTAAATTCTTTATCATAGTAATGTTCATATTGATTTGGTTTTTTTTGCTCAATAAAGTCTGAAATGTATGAGAAGTTCGTATTTGGTGGAAAAGTTTCGGGTAGAACATCTACAACCCGTGTTACTGAGAATTCTTTTCCCTCCGAATTATTCACTGAATATTTCTCATAGTATGTTCCAACTTCATTTGCATTAACATTAGACTTTAGTTCAATTAAATTTGAAATGTCATCTCCAAACTTATTTGTTGCTGTGGCATTTAATTCAATAAATTCCAAACCTGAAATTATTTTTAGATTCGACTCTCCTAAAAGTGATATTTTCATTTCTTCACTAGAATACTCTTCTGGTTCTCTAACGTTAACCATTCTTGATACGCTACTCATATTTCCAGACTTATCAGCCACTGAATATCTAATTAAATAACTGCCTGAGATAGTTTTATCTACATTATTCTTTATAGATACATCATTTGTTAAATCTCCGTCAATAGCATCTAATGCTGAAAACCCTGGTTCTATGTAGTTCTGATTAAACTCTAAATCAATTACTTCATTTCCATATAAGTAAATGTTTGGTGGATTTGTGTCTATTTTTTTATTTGTATCTATTTTTGGACCATCTTCTATAACAACAACTTCACCTTTACAACCAACAAATAACAACATTGTTGCAACTGTAACTAGTGGTATAATTTGTTTTTTTTTAAACATAAAAAACCTCTCTTTTTCTTTATTTTATCAAAGTTAAGGTAATAAAATTAAAATAGTAGAATAGTTTCGTTTAATATAGGTTTGCTCTATGAAAAAGTTGATACAATATATAAAAATAAGAAAAAACAGGAGAGATAAACAAAATGAAAATGAGATTATTTTTAAAATTTGCAATACTCAATAGCTTTCTGGTGTCATTTTCCCAATCATCTGATATAAAAAATTACATATCAATCCCAGAGGAGTTTCCAAGTTATCAATATGTGTTTAACTCGTTAGATATTCCTTTAGACTTTGCATATGATGAGAACTTCTATCAATTTGTTCAGAAATATAAAAAAAATAAAAGAAAAATTTATTTAAAAATGCTAAAAAACTCAAAAGATATAATATTCCCAACATTAATTAAAGGAGTTATGGATTCTAAGGCTAATTATATTTTTAGTTATGTTCCAATTATTGAGTCAGGTTTAAATATAAAAGCTGCTTCAAGAACAGGAGCTTTAGGTTTATGGCAATTTACAAAGCGAACAGGTAAATATTTTAATTTAATGAATAATAAGTATGTAGACCAAAGAAATGACCCCGTTATGTCAACAATTATGGGACTTAAATACCTAAAAAAATTAGAAAAAGAATATAAAAACAATAGATTTATGGCATTAATGTCCTATAATGCTGGGTCAGGGTATATGAAGAGACATTCTGATGGGATTTATGATTTATCATTCCTAATTAGCTCTCGGTCAAGAGTTAAAAATGAGACGAAAAAATATATTCAAAAAATTTTATTAATGGCCCTTATTGGTGAGAATCATAGATTTATGTTTGACCCTGAAATTCATTATTTAAAGAATAGTTCTCAGGGAAACTTCTTAATTAGATTGGATTTCTCAAACTTACAAACTTTTGAATCAATATCAAAAAAATTCAAAATTCCAATCAAAGAATTGCGTTTTTTCAATAGGCAGTTCAAGAGAAAAAATCCAAACTTCCATTTTATAAATATCCCTCGAAGTTACCTGATTTAAAGAGTTTTTTTGATGAGTATGTTCTAATTATCATTTAGCACTCTCCTTTTTGTTGCGATTTTAATCAAGAGAATATTTAAAATGATGCAAGTGTTTTTATAGTTTACGCTTACATCCCCATGGCTAAAACGAGGGGCTTTTCGCTATCTCTTGGTAACCAAAAATATAGAATTAATAGGGGTTTTATCTATTTTTCTGTATAATCTAACATATCATAAAAAGAAAGGACTAGTTAATTATGAAATTTAAAAAAGCGAGAGATATAACAAGACCATTTTTTCTAAAAAAGAGAAAACTAAACCCAAAAGATTTATTTGCAGATGATTGGAAAACTACCGTGACCAATGAGGTCATCAAAGGGAAGATACATCACTACCTAACAATAAGCTCAAAATCTCTAGGATTTGAATCCCTAAAAATTAATTTCCATAATAGATATTGCTTAGGAAATCTTTCTGATGGAAAAACTAAATACACTTTAACGGCTCTTGGATTTGCTACTTCGGATAAGTATGACGAGGCTTTTCAGAAAATAGAACAAGTTAAGCTATTTCAAGTAGAGCCTGAGTCTGGAGACTTCTTAATTAGAGGTATTGATGAGAGCACATTTGAGAAAATCACAACAATCTTTTTTGAACAATCATATAAGTATAGATTTTCTATGGGGTCTATATCTATAAGAAAAACCCAACATAGACATATATTGCTTTTAGATGGCTATTTCACAATGCAAAAATTTTCAAAAAAAAGAGACATTTTTGTTTCAAAATTAAAGAAAACTGAGTTGGAAAAGAAAGAATGCTTAAATGCAATAAATAGTCATAGATTAAGCTTAACAGCTTTTTCAGAATTGCCTTTTTCTAAGTTTTCCGAAGTTAACTTGGAGCAAAGAGATATTTCACTTCAAAAATTTATAAAAGTTGGCAAAAAACACTATATAAATGCTGAGATGTTAGATTATCGATTATCGAACTATTTTTGTGAAATAAATTTGGATAAACTTTCACAAATTTTAAAGGATTTATTTTTATCGGAAACTAATGCTCATAGAGTTAACATTTATAAAGCTTTAATAACTCCTACAAAAATAGATGCTTCAATGTTTGACCATTTTTGTGTTGAAGAGGCTCGAATGGAGTGCATACATGTAGATAGCATAGACAAGGTTGAAGCAAAGGTATTAATCTTTTGATGTTATACCTATAACAAATCTCACGACATATTCTTGTCGTAGATTTTATAAAAGGTCTATAATGACATATACATCAGCTTTAAAAATTACAAAAAGATTCACTCTAAATGGTGAGAAATTAAACCCAGAAGATTTATTTTCAACTGATTGGGAAACATCAGATAAAACCTCTAGTTTTGCACATTTTAATTCTAAAGTAGCGACAAAATCTCACTTCACAATAAAGTCATTGACATTAGGGATATCTATTAACTTAGAATACGCTAGGAGAAATTATAAATACACCATTAGTCGTTTGGGTAGTGATTTTGAGCCTGGGGGTGACTATACGCTCACATCTATTGGCTTTATTAGCCTCGCTGAATATGAAGAAGCTTTTAAAAAAAAAGAACAAGCAGAACTATTTAGGCTAGTTCCCAATTCTGGAGAATTCTTGCTAAGAGCTATTGATGATAACAATGGGGAAAGCATTGATGATACTAATACCGTTTATTTTGAACAAAGCTTTAGGTATCGGTTCAACAATTCAGGGAAAGTTTCACTAATTCATAATAAACATAGACATTTATTATTTTTAGATTCGTTCAAAATGCAAAATTACTCAAAAAAAAGAGATGTTTTTGTAAAAAAGACATTTAAAACAAGCGAAGATAAGAAAATTTATCTTAATGCTTCAAATAACAAGCGGCTAAAAACGACAAGTTTAACAGAATTGCCTTTTTCAAACTTTTCTGAAATTAAATTAGAACAAAGAGACATTTCCGTTCAAAAACTTATAAAATTTGGCACAAAATATTATCTAAATGCCGAAGTGTTAGATTATAGATTAGCTAATTACTTTTGCGAAATAGATTTGGATGAACTTTCAAAATTATTAAAAGAGTTATTGCATTGTGCTGGATGCTCACCTCATTGTGACCTACAAGAAGAGCTACTAAGCCCAATTTTTTGTGATAAGACACTCTTTGATAGTTTATTTCCAAATGGAGCTATAAGCTATAGTAGTCACAAAAACGCTATAAATAAATGCCTACACATATCAATCTTTGATAAAGATAAGGTATATATGGTTCTTTTGTAGAAGAATTGCCCCACTTGGGGCAAGTTAAGTTAAATTAAGGGGGGGGATATAACCTAAAATGTTCGAGAAATTGTCTTTGAAAAAACAACTTTATTTAATTTATTTTGGGGATTGCCCTTAAACATCGCTATGATAACAACCGTTTGTATTTGTCTAAAAATAAAAGACACATTCATTAAAAACTCCTTTTTGTTTTGTTACTTAGATTTTACAAGAAAGTTACTTATGAAGTCCTTAATTTTAACTAATCCAACAATTATTGTTATGATTGATTAAAGTTTAAATTCCAGGCAGGGGAGGAGCAAAACCCCTCGCGTTAGCCATTGGTAGTATATCAATTAGCCACCTAGGTAGGTGGCTCTCACGATTAATTTTATGTTATATAAATAATATAGGGTCTATACAAATCACTTGATTATACCCATTCGCATACGTGCTACAAAATTGCTCTCGATGCAAGTCAAATGTGAATTTATACCTTTCGTCCATTTTTTTTATGTAAATAAAAGATTTTTTTATTGCTTCAAGAATATCTTTGCATAGACTGATTTCATCATCAGAATAATCATCAACTTCATCGTTAATAGACTTAAAGCACTCGTCTAATATTTCAGAGTATAAATCAGGGGTAAAGTCTTCACCAGAATATTCAATGTTTATATTTCTTTCTTTAAATTCGGCAGATATGTTCTCTAATAAATTTATAGTTGCAGGATTAAAATACAAATTTATTGGTTCTAATCGAGCTGTTTGTAATACTGCTAAATCATCATGAAAAATTAGCTCTGACATATCTTTGTTTTTTGCAAAACACAACTCATCATAATCACAATCAGAGTAATCATTATCAAGGTCAAAGTTCTTAAACTCATCTATTTGAGATACTTGTTCAAAGTATAAATTCTCATTTCGATAAATTAATTCTAATAATTCAACTTTTTGTAAATCATGTGTCACTTGGGTTACAAAGTTGGAAATTCCTTTCGATTTTTCTGTGTCATATTTATACTCCATGTATGGAGATATAATTGTCGATGAGACTCCTGAACCCAAAATTTCTCCGAAGAGTCCTTCTTCAAGAACCTTTAGCTTAAGTGATGACTCAGTAATTTGATTTAAGTTTGCATTTCGGTTTAATACCATAATAATACCTTTAAAAAAAAGTCAATCATAAAGATTGCTAAATTGTTATAGCTTTTAATTAGTGGAATGTTCCACTAATTAAAACATACTTGAAAATTTACCTTTGAGTGATTCCCAAGTTGATATTGGTTTATTAACTTCAGATGCGAGTGAAGTAAACAACTCATCAGGGTTGAATGCTTTATCTTCTTCAGGGTAATATTCACCTTTATGAACCTGCTGTTCTGAACCTAAAGGTAATTTTATATCACTTAAGTTTGTAGTTTTTGATTGATTTACCTTTTTTTTGTTTTTTATAATTTCAGGAACTTGAACAATAGGAATATCTATATTAGCAGACTCTTTAGAAGCATAATGCAAAAGCCCAACAGCAACAGAGAATTCAGGTTTATCTAGCTCGGTTTGATTTGTTTTGGGACTAACAGATACAACAGGGATAGTTGGAATAAATTCTTGAACTAAATCTCTCAAACCAACAACATTTGAGAATCCACCTGTAATTAAAACTGAATGAATGTGTTCAAAATTTGTTTTATGATTTAAGTCAGATAATAATATTTGAATAACTTCCTCAATTCTTGCATATGCAATTGATTGAACATAAGTCAATTCATAAATAGTATTTTTTGATGAATCTCCAACCGAACCAACTTGAATTGACCCATTAGCATCTTCAACGAATAAAGAAGAATGATTTAACTTAATTTTTGAAGCAACATCATGAGATGTTTTTAAAGCTGAAGCTAAGTCTGAAGTTAGATTTTCAGAACCAACAGGAATACATTTAATGCTCTGAACAGCATTTGATAAAGATACAAGTGAATTTGATGTGTGACCACCTAAATCTAAAAGGATAATTCCGTCAACATCTTCATCAACAGCATTATGTTTTGTTGCCAATAAAGATGCATAACTAGAAAGAACAATAGAATCTAATTCTAATCCTGACTTTTGAATAGTTTTCTTAATGTTAATAAAATTAGAATTTGATGTGTAAAAAATATTTACGCTAACAGCTAATTTTTGACCATGCATACCACTAGGGTCGTCAACAAGGGTTTCTCCATCTACAATAAAATTAAAGGCAAATTCATGAAGTATTTTTGAATCTTTTGGCATATCAGCATTATAAATTGCAGCACCAATTGCCCGTTCCACCTCTTGTGGTGTAATTTCATTCCTAACAAGATTAACAACCCCCTTAGCTTGTGTTTGAGAAACCAAAGACCCAGAGATAGATACAGTTGCTGCAGTTGTGTTTAATCCAGAAATTCGTTTCGCGTCAGCGACAGCTTCTCTAATTGATTTTGAGGCTAATTCAATATTTGAAATTCTGCCTTTTTTTATACCCTTAGATTGTGATGTTCCTGAACCAAAAATTTGAATTTCCCCCAATTCATTTTTTGACCCAATTATAGCACAGGTTTTTGTTGAGCCAATATCAATACCTAAATAAAATTTATTCTCTTTATGTTCTTCATTCATTATTATACCTTTTGTGTTTTTCTATGATTATATCACATTTTTATATAAAATAAAAGGGTTCAGAGGAACGTTCAGATAAAAAATATAGTTTTCTTTTAAGAATAAGAGTTCTTTTTAGAAAAAATAAAACAAATAAGGTATTATCAAAAGAAAGATGGAGTTTTTCATGAATACAGAAAAAGTAGAATCATTGAACAGTCAAGTGCAGGAATATTTAACACTTTTAAAAGATTATGATGAGCAATTAAGTAATCGGACATTTGAACATAGACAATATATGCTAAATGATTTTGTAAAATATCTAAAAGGAGTTGGAAAAATAAAAGGAGGTCTCAGTAGTCATATGACAAAGATAAATTTACTTGATTTTTTTAGACAAAGGTTATTAGGTTTATCGGTTAGAACAAAGGAGAATTATATAAGAAGTTTTGGTTCAATGATTAATTCTCTATCTATAGGTTGTAATTTGAACATTGAATCAGATAAAACTGACTTTAATGAATTAGTAAAGGAGATAAAACTATTATCATTAGGTGAAACTAGAAATAGAGAGATTCTTAGCGAAGAGATGACTTTAGTTTTATTGACAAGATTACCATTTAAATTTTCTGTATTAGCAGAACTTCAATTAATGGCTGGTTTTAGGGTGCATGAAGCTATAAATATAATAAATAACAAAAAAAGACATCTACAAAAGAAAGGTGATAGATATTATATAATAGATGTTATTAGTAATGGTGGGGGAACATATGTCAGGAAAGAAATTCCAAAAGAATTAATGACTAATATAAAAAAAGTTGATTCAAAAATTTCTATGAGAAGTTACCAAAAAGCTTTGCAAAATTTAAATGTAAAATCAAAAACTTTAAGATTTACATATGAATATAGATTAGAGGAGCAAGGTGAATCAAGAGAATACATTCTAAAACAATTAAATATAAAATCTTAAATTTAACCAAGAAATAAGTCAACATTATGTATTATACAAGAAACAAACAAGGAAAAAAAAATGAAAAAACAAGTTTTAAATGTTCAATTAGAAAATAAATTAAAACAACAAACAGCATTTCAAGAAGTTGTGCCATTAACAAAATTACCACATTTTTCTGAGATGAAAAATTTAGTTGAGGCTGCAAAGCTATTTAAGAAATGGATCATGGAGGGAAAAAGAGGATTACTTATTGCTGATTATGACGCTGATGGAATTTTTGCAGCAGCGATTCTTATGGATTTCTTAGCAAAGATTGGTATTACACGTGAAATCTTTGATTTTCATGTGCCATCTCGACTGATTGATGGCTATGGTTTGAGTGAAAATGTTGTTCAAAAAGCTATTGATGAGGGGTATGATTTTATTGTAACAGTTGATAATGGTGTTACAGCAATGGAAGCTGTTCAAAAAGCAAAAGATGCAGGATTAGGAATTATCATTACTGACCACCATACAGTATTAAAAACTCTCCCAAATGCAAATATTGTTGTTTGTCCAAAACAAAAAGGAGAAACTTTTCCATTTATAGATATCTCTGGAGCAACCGTTGCTTGGTATTTCATTGCTGCATTAAAGGATGAATTTGAATCAAATATAAATTTAGGTCAATATATTGATTGGGTTGCAGTAACTATTATGTCTGATGTTATGCCTCTAACAAACATTAACCTTTCATTCTTGGAATATGGGTTGAAAATTATAAAAAGTAGAAAAAGAGAAATTTATAGATTACAGTGGAATCCAACATGGACACATCAGAATGAAATCGATGAAATCTCGCTTAGTTTTGGTCTTGTTTCAAAGTTTAATGCAGTTGGGAGAATTGATGATGCGAATTTGGCTGTGGAAATTTTACTTGAAAAAGATAAATTTAAAATAAAACCAATGTTTGACAAAATAAATGTAATAAATGCGAAGAGACAAGTTATATCAAGAGAACAGACTTATGCTGCTGAGGAGTTTGCTGAAATGGAAATAAATCTCAAAGAAGACCCAAAAGTTCTTGTTCTAAAAGGTCCTTGGGATGAGGGGATTGTTGGTATTATCGCAGGTCGATTAGCACAAAGATATAAAAGACCTGCATATGTTCTAGGATTCTCTGAAGAAAAGCAGTATTGGAAAGGTTCTGCAAGAACTTCTGGAAATATTCACTTATATGATGTAACAACCGAAGCGTCTGACTTTGTAGTTCATTTTGGGGGTCATAGAGGAGCTGTTGGGGTTGCTGTTACAGATGCAAATTTTGACGATTTTAAAGAAAAACTAATTGAGATTACGGGGAAAATTAATCCTGATGAGTTTATTAACCATTTCCTTGACCCAATAGAGTGTTCTTTGTCAGATATTGATTTAGAGACATTTGATATAGTAAGACAGTATGCCCCATATGGTCAGAGTAACCCGTTACCAACATTTCTTGTTGATGCAAAAATTATTGAAGCAAGTGTTGTTGGAAAAGTTCCAGGTTTACATTGGAAAGCTAAATTAGAAGACCCACAGAGTGGAGCACAAATTGATTGTATGTTATTTAATGTTCATCCGAGAAACCTAATTAAAGGTAACTCTCCTGATGAACTATCACTAACAAGTGAAGTTATATCTTTAGAATTGAGTCCAACAAGAGCATATGACGCTCATAACGAAGAGTTTTCGAAGTTAGTTTTTGCTTCTTTTCACAATTAATATTTGTCAATTATAGACCTCTCCTAAATGGGTGGTCTATTTATATGGGTTTAATGACTCCGACCCGATAATCTATTTGCATCAGCTTTAAAATCTGTAATATCAACATTCTCATTTGCCGACTTTCCAAGAATATCTTTAAAATCTTTCATATCAATACATTTTCTGACATATTGATAACTTCTTGTTGGGTCAAAAATATCATCACTTTTATCAGGATAAGAATATGTATCATAAAAAGAAACTCCATCAACTAAATCATTTCCATCAGCATCTTTAGCTGACTTATCTTGTGCATCACACTCTCGAAATGAAACATACTTTAAATCTTTAATTGAGATTCCTGTGCAATGTCTCCAATCTCGCCCTAATTGCACCTTAATTTGCTCTGATAAAGTTTTTGTTAGGATTTGGTCATAACAACAATAATTATAAGCAACTAAAGCACACCCATGTCCTATAAGAGGTTCTTCTGAACATGTTTTTGCAGTTTTGTGACAAAGATTATATTCAAGTGACTGTTGTGTTTTTAAATGACGAGAACCAAGTTCAGTTGCATCTTCAGCATTTGTGCAAGAATTTACATGCTTATAAGATGTTCCAACGCTAAGGAGAACTTGCATTCCAGCTTTTATTAGTGGTCCATATGGGCCCATTAATGCAGATGGAACAAGATTAATTCCCATGGATGCCCCAGCTTTTATTGTTGCTCTATCTTCACCAGCCCCTGCAATATTTGTATTTGAACTAGAGTCTCCTGTTACTCCACAATAAGCCAAACCACCCACAGCCATAACCACATCAATCTTTAAAGCTAAATCATTCATTTTATCTCTCATTTCTTGTTGTTTATCTTTACTTAGGTCTGAAAAACCCTCAACTTCGTTTGGTTTTATATACCTAACGCTAACTGTATCACCCTCAATTGGTGGTATTATAATTAACATATCTGCATAATCAGGGTTTTGAATAATATCATTATAAACTTCTAAACGCATGGTTATAACTTCTTCTTCTGAAACTTCCTCTTCCTCACAAAACTCATCAATTGGGTCACAATCAGGAAGACTTCCATTAGCCAATCGATTTCTGGCGGCCGCGAAAGTTAAGTCTACACCTGCTTTTATCATACATCCAGCCATACGTTCAGATATAGCAAGACCTACAGTTGACCCTAATGCCTGAATCCCACTGACAGCAGAATCTTTTGCTGATTGAGCCCCTGTTGCTAATGCATTCTCGCCACCACCTGTTGTGCCTCCACTTGCATAATCAAGAGCAACTGACACTGCTAAAGACCCCCAATAGGCAGGGTCAGAAGCCCATGAAAAATCTGATTTAGTTCCTTTTTCACAATATCCATGCCACCCAGACCAAAGATGGTCAAGTTGGTCATAAAGCCCCATGGTAGCAAATAGGTCATTTATTGAATCCTCATTGTCTTCTGAGCGATAAGTATTATATGTATCAGGCTGTAATCCAAAATTTTGAACATTTTCATCCCAAGCTATACATGGACCTTGCTCTGAGATTGTTAAGTTACACTCCTGTGATACATTTCGTCTTGTTAAGACTGATTTTCCAGAAGTATCTCCTAAAGGAAAATAATCAGTGGTTACGGGGGAATTGCATGTTTCAACGACCCCACCAAGAATATAACTTGGCGATATCAAAGCCCCCAAGAGTATTGTTTTTGTTATATTTTTCATTCATTTATCTCCGTTATAAAATCATCATCTTCACATGTCCCAAAATCTTCAGAGAAACATCTGTAATTTCTAATTTCTTTTTGACTAAGTGTAACAAGTTTTATTCGATTTGCATAAGGCATTGGTAATTTTAACTTTATTTCAACAAAATCTTTTTGATTTAACGGTCTTAATTTTAGTTTTGAAACACTATGGTCTCTAACATAATCATCATTTGACTTTGAACAATTTGCATTATAAACTCCACCTGCATCTGCATTCTCAAAATAAATACCTGAAACTCCACCACCAAATTCTACCATTCTAATATCTCTACACGCTCCTGTTAAGTCCCCCTCGGGAACTCCATTTGCCAAATTCATCACTTGTCCAAAATTTAATTGAGCGTAAGCCATCGTTGACCCTGATTCATTTATAAAATCTGACTCTCGAATTTGAATTGTCCCTAACGGCTCATTTGATTTATTAAACGCTATTATCTCATAATCACCAATAAAAGGAGTTAGTATCGAAACAGAATTATCTGCTCCCAAGAAAAAACCTGACATATTCTTATTTAATGTTTCATTTAATTCTGCAACCTCTCCTGAAGACCTTTTATTACAGCCAACCTCATACCACTTACATCTTGGATAGCCTGGTTTATTTTCTGACCGTTCTTCTTGGGAGATTGGTGTTTGTTCTTGTGAAAAACCTAAACAAGTAAATGTTTGTTCTTTCTGCTTTAATAAATTTTCCAAATATGTATTAAAATCCCCCTCTAAAAGAGTTCCTGTAAATGTTTTCCAATACCAACCATTATCGCCTGGGTCTTCCCCCATAACTCTATATTTTGCTCGAATAAAGGTTTCCATATCAACAATTTTCCTAAAGTCATACTTACTTCTAATATATCTGGCTTTCGGAATATCTTTATATAACATCCAATATATTGAAGCTTCATTATAATGTCTTTTTTTTGAAAAAATTAAGTTTACAATTTCAACCACAAATAATCCAATATTCAAAAACGGAATAACACTAGCAAAAATTGCTGCATCAGTGATTCCTCCTGAATCTGTATACGCTCCTGCTAAAATTCTTGCTTTTTTACTTGTTAAACTGTCGATTTGAATCTTTGCAATATATGAAAGTCTATCAATAATTCTTGATGGACCTAAAATTGGAAAAACTTCTTTACCATTTACTTTTACTGTGTTTGGCAAATATTCATGAGAATTATAATTCGCACTATACCCCCAAAAACCCTCAATTGTATCTTCTATTACAAATAGGTCTGCTAGTCCGTTAACACTACTTACAGATTGAGATTGACCTACTGTTGGACGACAATCTGTAACACCACCCTCAATATCAGAAACATCTGACCCTGATGTCACTATATCATCCTCATTAACTTGTGATGCAACACAATAGCCACCATTGCCTAAAACTCCTACTGCATTCAAGCATTCAGCCCAATCTTGACACTCTGATGTTGTCATTTCAGAATCTCTTGATACAAATTCTAATAGATAGCCATCATCTCCTTGACCTATGGGTTTTATTGAATTGAATTTTAAATCATATTCGGATGCTTCTTTTTTTAATTGACATGTTTTTGTTGCACTTTCAAAATCAACAAACTCTAAAGCTAAGTCTGTTGCACTTTGCTTACAATTTGATTCATTATTCTCTGAGCCTGTCTCATTCACAAAATCTTCATCAAAGTAACTCTGAGAATAACCTGCGTAAAAAAAACCCTCAATCTCGTCCCCCCAATCTGAAACATCGACTTCATTCGCATCTGCAAACGGACAATAATCAGGTTGATTCTCATCGACAACTGTTCCGTCCCCTGTTCGTGTTCCAAATCTTACTTTAGAGAGTTCTTGAATATAATCTGATGTTCCTTGCTTTGAAATTTCTATAATATTATTATTATTGATTTCCATCTTTGAAATATAATTTTCTGCAAAATTATAATAATCAACATCAAAGATAATATCTCTTGTTGGTCGTCCCTCTTGGATATTGTTTGTTCTCACACACTGTTCATCATTTTGATATATATCTTCAGAAGTTATTGTCATATTTACAGAATAGTCTTCATATGTTTTTTCTAACTCACATTGTTTTTGAATTGTCATTTTTGCATCTAGGTGAGAATATTCTTTACAAACTTTCTCTTTTTTTGATTGAACATTTACTTCAAATTGTAACTCTTCACCTGAAGAACATGTTCCTCTTAAAAATTTTAGCAGGTCTCCATCAATATCTTCAGGTTTTGCTAATACGTCTGCTTTTGGATATATCTTTTCACATGTAAATGTTTGATTACAAGCTATTAATTCAGTTGAATCTGTTGCATCATGAATACATTGTTTTAATCCATCACAGTCAGAAGTCGAACACTCTTTTGGATAGACCACTACAGTGTTTTTACTTAAGCAGTCAGTTTTATCTGGAACTATTATTGGACACTGATATATTTGGGTTCTTATTCCAACTTTCCCTTTCTGTTCAACTACTGTTCCATGCACAACTTTGGTTATTTTTGTATAATCTTTTAATGGCTCAATCTCTTTTATATGCTTACATGCATCTTCAACATAACCTTTACATTCAGACACCTTACACTGTGGTTGGTGTGCATCAGCCATACACTCAGGCTTTAAGGTCGAATCGTAATAGGTTGTGCATTGAAACTCATATGTCTCATCATTATTTATTGCGTTTATTGCATCTTGATTAAATCTTGTGCATATATTATATTTTTCAGGGATATCTGCTTGATTTATTGTTGTTAGGTCAATTCCTCCAACATTTAAATTTTCAGGCTTTGTGTATGTTCTCTCAACTCTCCACCATGGTGCACACATCTTTATTGGTCTCTCTGGATATGGTGAATCAATTTCAACAATACATTGCTTTTGTTCATTCATATTAGCTCGATTCCAAGTGCTGTTTGACTTTATATAAATGTTTAATTTTGAAGTATCACAACTTTCAATTGACTCCCCTGCATCCCAATTAGTCATATTTAACTGATTTCCACTTGACGTTAAATACTCTGTTTCTGCATTACAATCGCTTCTTGACCCATCAAGCCACGCATCTACTCCAAACATTGATAAAAATGAGTTTTCTGCAGCATTCATTGGGTTCGGCATATGTCCACCATATTCATTAGCTATACTGTCACATGCACTATAACTTAACTCGCCTTGTCTATATTGTATATATGACTTATTCATGAACGTTTTAGATTTTAAAAATGCTGATTCTATTGGGACTCTTGGTTCATTTGGTAAATCTATGAATTTACATTGCAAGTCACCTGGGTCATAAACTCCATACCCAACATATATTTGTTTTCCACTTTTCGCTGTTAAGTTTTGCTTATCTAATAATTTTATATGTTCTGGTGTAAAGTATTCAGAATACCCCAAATAAGGAATGTCTGAGGGGGTTGCCCCAGAGTTAATCTCTTCCTGTGTTTCTGCATTTCTATTTAAATCTATAACTCCACTTTCAGCAGAAAAAACAACTTGGGGGACAATTAATTGATATACAAGAAATGATGTTATAATTTTTCTCATCTAGTTCGTCTCCATTTTTCTTCATTATAGCAACTTTTTTTATTTTTTTTCAAATCTTCCTTTTTCCTCGTTGGATTTAAGTTAACTATGAACTATATGTTGCTATAATTATTTATTAAAACACAAAACAAAAGGATTTTCTATGAATAACGAATTTATTATTCCTATAAATAAATTTCTAAAACCTATACTTTTCGATATTGAGGCATCTGTTAAAAATAATACCCCCGTATCTTATTTAACTAGCTTAGGCTTTAATATGAAAACAAAAAAAGATACACTTAAAAGTATTAGACATTATGGCTATGATGATTCTGATAATTATGTAGAAGTTATTTATATCAAAAAACACTACTATATAATTTATTCCTTTACAGGTGATAAAAGAGCTATCACAGCTTCCAGCTTGAAAAATATCATTTTTGATGAGTCTGATGATCATCACAAAGAAACCCTCTCAAATTTTAAATTAGCCCTCGGAAAAGGTGTTTTAACTAATAATGACAATTATGATGTTTTTCATGTTTACTTAAACCTTTTGAGAAATAGTTTCATTAACAGCTATCCTAATAAAATATTTGAACACCTAAAGTTTAATAAAGATTCAGTTTCAACTAATCAAAATTTCTTTGATTTCTCTTTTATTAAAAATAAATCAAAGACAGTTTCTAAGAGCTTTTGCTTTGGACAAACTGATTATTCAAATCTTCGTGGACTTATATATCAACATCATTTAAAAACGAAAAATATAAACTCAATCACAAGTGAGCCTGAACGTAAAAGAATCATTAATAAACTTGTTAAAAAAATCATTTATGATTTAATACAAAAGGTATCAGACCCCATAAATCCTGAGTTATTAGTAAGGTTGAATTTACGAGAATCTATTTCTATAAACTCGATAATACACCTTTTAGATAAAGATATTTCTAAAAAATATCATGGAACATTCTTTGAATTTGTTGAATTCTGTCAAAAAAATGTATTCCCAAGAGTTTTACAAAATATAATTATGTCACAGCAACTATCGAAAACACTTTTAACTAATGGACCTCATTCTCCTAAATACGAATACTCACTACTAACATTCTTTGTTGATGACTTTCAGCACATAACTCAAAATTGTTCAGAAGATGCTAGAAATTTTATCTCATTGACTAACATTCTAAGAAACGATGACTTTGAGGATGAGCCATTTAGTTGGGGGGCTTGGAGCGATACAGATAAGCAAAAAATAATTTATCAGGCAAACTCCCCATTCATAGGCAATTTTAGCTTTTCAGAAAATCGTTTTTTAAAAAAAGAAAAAAACACACTTAAACGTAAATTTTATAGAATTAAAAACACTCAAATTAGATGCTTAATTGTTGTGCTATCTGCCAACTATATATCGAAAATAAAATAAAATAAAAAGGGATATTCACAATGGAAACTTCATTTATTAAAAAAATATTAATTGGGATTGAAGATGCAGTTAAGTTAAACCTAGCAGTCTCTTATTTAACAGACTTGGGCTTTAATATAAAGACAAAAAAAGACAAAGAAAGTGTTAGACACTATGGCTATGACAACTCTGATAATTATATTGAGGTCATTTATATAAAAGGCTTTTATTATATAATCTACTCACTTTTAGGTCAGAATAAAGCTATATCAGTAAACTCAGGTCAATATGAGCTTGAAGAACGTATTTATACACAAGTAACCACTTATCCGAGCAATCCTCATTCAGTATCTATTAGGGGGGTCATTACAAATTCACATCATTCAGATATATTTAATACTTATAAGACCTTGCTAAATTCATTTGAACTGAGGTATGGAATTAGAACTATTGCAGAAGAAAAACTACTGACAACTCAGAACCTATTCTTTTACTCTTACATTTTGAACAGAAAGAATACAATTAGTTTTGATAAATATTCTGCGAAGTTAGATTATGTTAATTTAAGAGATATGATTTTAAGTAAATATATAGATAAGAAAAATATTTTAGACGTTGATGGTTATGAGAAACGTAGGTTAATTACTAGATTTATAAAAAAAACAATAAAAGCCTTAATAACTCATAATAATAGGTTTTATGGAGTTTACAATGAATACCAATCTAGCAATCAAGAATTATTCTTTGAGGATTCACCTTTATTTGACTTATTTTTACGACCAAGTAATTTTCTTTATACATTTCTTGATTCAAGTTTGGCAAAAAGATATAATGGGTCATTTCATGATGTTGTAAAGTTCTGCCAAGCAGAAGTTTTTCCGAAAGTTTTAGATATTTTCTTTGAGTCAAATAAGTTATCAAAAAAACTTGATTGCCCAAGTAATGTAGATTATAGAATGATATCCTATTCTGTCGAAAAATTTAGAACAATTATAGATAATAAAAACAAGAACCTAGATTTGTTTCTGGAGTTGTCAAAAATGAATAAGAATGGGAAGCCTTGTTCTTATAAGCATTTTGGAAAGGTTGCTTTTGCAAAGTCTGGACGGTATAGCGAAAAATCACCATTTGATAAAGGAAGTGGACACATCGTCCCAGAATATTCTAAACCCCTAAAGGACTTTTTCAGAATCTCTACTACTGAGCTGTTTTACCTAGAATTATCTTTATTAGGGGATTTTATAAATTTGTATAAACATGAAGATTTTTGTAAAAACTTTAGTGAAAATGCCATTACCTCAAACAACAATCAGGGGGAATTATTTTTAGAAATGTCAATTAGAGCTAACACTATGGCAAGATATAAACTTATGAATAAAAAAAATCAGGTTCAAAGTTGTCCACCATTTTAATAGAGCTTGATACTCACTCAACCTACCATAAATGAGTGAGGTGGAATTTTAGCAAGACTAAAAAAAACTTATATCTTAGAAGTCAAGAGTATACATCATTTGCTTTAGTTCATAAACTGAATATTTAAAATGTTCACTAGATATTAAAAGTCTATTATTTGTTTCAAATGAAACCCCCTCTATCTGTGCAATTGGTGTTTTTTGAAATGTAATGTGTTTGAAATCCTGAAACTCCCCATCTTTATCTTTCGAAAACAAGACCACCATCGGGTTTAAATACTTTGAATAGCCAATTAAAGATAGAGTCTTGCCATCAGGACTAATATCTGCTCCTGAGACCAACATTCCTACATCAAATGTTGAAACATATTCAGCAACTTGAATTCCAGGTGTTGTTGTTAGCTTATATAAGTCTGTAGTTGTCTCAGTTTTATGATTTTTTGTAAAAATATAAATGATATCATTAATAACAACCATGGCTTCACAATCAAATTTTGTATCTCTATCTTCAATAAAACTATCTTGCTCAGGATAAGAAAACTCAATAACATCTGCATACCCTTTGCTTCCAGAAAGTTCTGCCTTACTCATCTTATAAATTTTTAAATCAGTCCTTTCCCCTTTATTATTTCCAAAATCACCAATATAAACATTATTTTTATCTGAGGCTAATTCTTCCCAATCTCTATTATCTGCATTTTCAACCCTAACTGTTCGCTCAACCTTTCCTGTATCTTTATTTATTTGATATAAGTTAGATTCATCTCCTCCATCATTTATGGTCCAAAGACTATTGTCAATCAATGACAATCCTGAAGATTCATCTATTCTGACATCTAATTCGACACCATCACCAACAGACCAATCAAATTTCGGTAACTCAATTGTGTTCTTGCAACTATTTAGTGCAACTAATAAGCCTAGAATGATTGGTATTGTTTTATATTTAGTTTTCATCAATTATTTCCTTTCTTTTATTATATCAAAAAAAGTATGTCATATAACACTTTAATATCATATAACACTTTATATAAATTTTTTAAAAGGAAAACTTATGCTAACAACAAACATTATTTTATCTGAATTAAAAGAGTCGGCACAAGGCTCTGTTGAATTTGACGTGCTAGAGCAGCACATAAAGGAGAATCTTCACCGATTCGAAAGAAAACAAAATCCTCAATTAAATCGAGGTATTCGAGGAGAACTATACAAGACAAGAGGGGCAATGCTTTTATCTGATTACCTCTTCGAGCAAGGGTTGCAATTCAACCTGAATCACGAGGGGGGATTTGAATTTCTATCTGTGAAAATTTTCTCAGAAAACTCCACGATAGGGTATCTAACAATAAATATATTCATCCTGGATGATGACGTTATTTTTCCAAAGAGATTTATCGATCCACTAACTTTAGAAATAAGAGCTTCTGATATAGAAGATTATTCACCAAAGTTTGTAATGGATATGGAAATGTCTAAATTTGATAAAACTTTTGATGACCTTATCATTGGTAGTTTAAATACCCAAATAGAATTGGGTCTTTTTTAGACTAATCACCTTTTAGGTGGTTATTTTCCAAGAAAGTTTTTTAAAACTGATACCAATCTATCTCCATCTGGTCCAAGAGGATTCTTTTTTTGTCTCTTTACAGATTCACCATCTTCAGCTTCAGCAGCTTTAATAAGAATTAGTTCTTCCTTTGCAATAACAAACAATGCTTCGGCGATTTCTGAGTCAACTTTTGTTTTCATCCCCTCTTTTGTATCTTTTACCTGAGCTTTTTGCTCTTTTAGTGAGTTTCTAAGCATATCTAGTGATTCAACCTGACCTTTAGGAATTTCTCCTGATTCAATCATTGCTAAATAGTCATTTTTAAGGTCATTTGCCTCTTCTAATTTATCAACACCACCACCATTAACAGTTATAGCAACATTTAATGCAGTCATTTTTACTGACCCAACATCTAAAACTTGCTTACCTTTTACTGTTTTATATGCAGACTTTGCCAATGCGATTGTCTCTCTTAACTTTAATTCAGCTTCTTTCTCTGTTTTTTTTGCTTCGTCTTCACTTGAAACTGCATTAAAAATCTCTCTATAATATGGTGAAACCCCACCTGAGATTGCTTCCAATTTAGCCTTTATCGCCTCATTTATTTGTCTTACACTATTAGATTCTTCCATCTATTAATCCTTGTATTGGTTTTGTAAACAGATTATATAATATATATACTTAGAGAAACTTTAACTAAATGTTTTTAACCTCAACATGAATAACAATTACTTTAAATAAGAGCCTTATAACAAATCAGCAATCATTTTTTATTTGATTGACTATTTTTTAAAGGCTAAGTCATGACAATCGTAGAAAACAAAAAACTAGAAGAATTCCGAGAGGAATATTTAAAATCAAAAGGATACTTTTTTTCCTCATTCTCGCACTTCAAAACCGAGATTCTAAGACTAGAAAAGGTTTCTGAAAAAAATTGGTTTATTATTTATAAAAATAAGAATAGAAATGTAGATAATATTATTCTTGGAGAATGGGTGGGGCATAAGACCATCCATCAAAAGGGAGTATTTGATACATATCAAGCAGCGAACAACGCATTGAATAAAGAAGTTTTTGGATTTAGCTTCCTTGAAAGCATTGAGTCTGGAAAATGTTCCTTAGAAGTTTACGAGTGTAACTGCTTAAATCACGTGGCATTTGATTCTAGCTACCTAGATCAAGTTAATGACAAGGTTTCTCAAACCTGTATATCTTGTAAACAAATAATTACACCAAGTCTACTAGAAGACTAAAAATAATCCCCTTGTTGGGGATATTATCCTATTTTTGTGTTAAACTAAGAAAAAAAGAGGTATAAAGATGCGTGTTATGATTCTCGGAGCAGGTAGAGGAACTCGATTGAGTCCATTATCAGATAAAACTCCCAAACCAATGTTACCAATAATAGATAAACCTATTTTAGAGCTTATAATAGAGCGATTAAAGATTAATGGATTTCATGATATAGTTATAAACACAAGTCATCTATCTAAAAAAATTGAAAATTATTTTGGAAATGGAAGTGAATTTGGTGTAAATATAAGCTATTCCTTTGAGGGTAAAAAAAAATCTGGAATGCGATTCCCAAAAGCCGTTGGTTCTGCTGGTGGAATGAAAAAAATCCAGAATGAAAAGAAATTCTTTGAAGAACCATTTTTAGTTATTTGTGGTGATGCTATTATTGATGCAGATTTAAATTCTGCAATGCAAGAGCATATATCGTCAAAAGCTATTGCTTCAATTTTAGTTAAAGATGTTAATAAGTCAGAGGTATATAAATATGGAGTTGTCGAGGTTGACAAAGAGTCAAACATCACATCATTCCAAGAGAAACCAAAAGTTGAGGAAGCAAAATCAAATACTGTAAATACAGGGATTTATTTCTTTTCTCCAAAAATTTTATCAGAAATACCTAATAATATAGATTTCGATATTGGTGGTGATTTATTTCCTAAAATTGTAGCAAAAGGACTCTCCATAAAGGCTATAAAGCAGGAGTTCCAATGGATTGACATAGGAACTCTTGAAGATTACTACTCAGCAAATTTAATGTCTGTTAGAGGCGAGATTAACCTATCCTAAATCGGGGTTGTTATTCAAATTAAGAAAATGGTTTAGGTGGGAGTTTAACTCCAACCTTTGCCAAACTTTGCAAATACTTAAATGCAACCTCCATATCTAAAAGTTATTTGTCCACATCAATACGTCCTAAGCAATATCTTAAAAC
>Ga0256827_10000649_pt1 | contig 21761 bp, 23 predicted proteins | sample CV84metaG_FD_185977 | JGI IMG/M metagenome (GOLD analysis project Ga0256827, IMG submission 185977) | Hydrothermal vent microbial communities from East Pacific Rise, Pacific Ocean - CV84 | ecosystem: Environmental > Aquatic > Marine > Hydrothermal vents | place: Pacific Ocean: East Pacific Rise... | reverse complement strand
GAAGTTTTCATAGTACTTTATCACAAAGACAACGACAATTTAGACTCAGTAACTCAGTGTGTAAAAAATGCTGCATTTAAAGCAGACATGAGCGTATTGGCACAAAAAGTAGTTTTATGAGCCGAGGTAAAAAACTAGATATTTTTATTGGTGCAGATATAGATAATGACTGGAGTGAAGTTCAAACTCCAAGAAAATCCAGTATTGCAAATGAGAATCTAGAACCATCAAAACATCAACTATTTTTTGCTAAAGAAAAAAGACGAGGAAAAGTTGTAACACTTGTTGGTGAGTTTTTTATGCCTAAAGATAAGGTAAATACAGTTTTAAAACTACTAAAAAAGAAACTTGGTTGTGGTGGAGCTTATAAAGATAATATGATGGAATTTCAAGGCGATTTAAAAGAAAAAATTCGACCTCTTTTAGTAGCTGAGGGTTTTAAGTTTAAGCCTAAACATTAGACTTTCTTAAGCCAACTTATCTTGAGCAGGAGCATCTTTAGCAGTAGCTACCGTAACAACCCTAGCATCGCTAATATCTGTAGTTATACTATAACGATCACGACCACTATCTTTTGATTTGTAGAGCATCTCATCTGCACGGGTTATAAGTATCTCTTCATCAAGTGCTTCATCAGCAATACAACAAGCTACACCAATAGAGATAGTTAAATATTCATTAACCTTAGACTCTTCATGTTTTATCTCTCTAGCTCTAATATTATCGCCAATTTTTCTTGCAATTACTGCTGAATTTGATTCTGAAGTTTCTGTTAAAAGTACACCAAACTCTTCTCCACCAAGTCTAAATACAAAATCGGCTGGTCTTTTTAAAGTCTCTTTTAAAACCTTAGAAACACTTTTTAGTGCGTAATCACCCTCAATATGTCCATAAGTATCATTAAATTGTTTAAAATAATCAATATCTAGCATCATAAAAGTTATGTAGCTATGAGTTCTTTTTGCGCGTTTTAATTCTCTATCGTATATGTGATTAAAGTAGCGTCTATTATGAAGTCCTGTTAAAGAATCGGTATAAGATACATTTTCTAGTTTTTTATTTGCTCTTTTTAACTTTTTAGTAGCAATTTCCAATGCTGTTTGGTCATTTTGTATACTTTTAAATACATAAAACGATATAACCATTACCGCTAAAATTACAACAAATAAAATAAGCCCTACATTAAGAAGTAATGAGCTATAAACATCTAAAAATTTCTTTCTCTCATAACGAGCTACACTTACTTCATAATCAATTAATTTATCTACAATATTATGAATATGGGCTATTTTATGTTCAAAGTTTGGTATAGCAATATTTTTTAGTTGCTGACCATTTTCCAAGGCTATAAGTATATCTTTAATATATGTATTTGTCTTTTTAATCTCTTTGGTTGTATATGCTACATATTCTAGTTCTGAATCTCTTTTAAAATGAGAGGCATAATTTCTCCACTCTCTGTCTATTGTCCTTAGGGCTGTTCTTATCTTTGCTTGTGCAATATTTGGTGTCATTTCTAAATTTTTTGATTTATATATAGTATTTGCAATTGGACCATGATAAGTTTGTAAAATATCATTTAATTCTGTAACAGGAACAAGTGAGCCAAAATATAATGAATCTAGATTTTTTTTCATTGAGGAAAGATTTATAGTACCCATTATACCTATAAAGAATAAGCCAAATGTAATAAAAATAAATAAAAATAATAGCTTACTTTTTAATTTAAGTGCTTCTATAAATTGCATAATTCTCCCTCATTATTTTGTAGATTAAAGCAAATCTTATACCATTTCTTTTAAATAAGCTTTATTTAATTTTTCATCATGTATAATTATAATTATTATTAGATAATCTAATTTATTTTAGTTTTTCTTTCTGATATGTAGTGAAGTTGTTACTTTTAGTCACTTTTTTACTATATCTGATAAAAATATTAATTATTTTGTTTAATTATGATTTTATAAACAAAATTGAAGTTTTATAGAGATAGAATTTAAGTGTTAATGGACACCTTAACAAAGAAAAGAAAAGTAATAGTTATTTATTATTATTTTTCGTAAATTATCAAACAGGAGAAAATATGTCACTTTCAAGAAGAGAATTTCTTAAAAGTTCAGCGGCAGCGTCTGCAGCAGCGGCTATTGGTATGAGTGTACCAGCAGAGCTAGAAGCAGCAGCAGTTGAAGCTGAAGGAGACTGGAGATGGGACAAGGCAGCTTGTCGTTTCTGTGGTACAGGTTGTGGTATTATGATGGCTACTAAAAACGGTAAAATTGTTGCCGTTAAAGGAGATCCAGCAGCACCAGTAAATCGTGGTCTTAACTGTATTAAAGGTTACTTTAATGCTAAGATTATGTACGGTGCAGATAGACTTACTCAACCATTACTTAGAGTTGATGCAAATGGTAACTTTGACAAAAAAGGTAAATTTGCTCCAGTAAGTTGGGAAAGAGCTTACGATGAGATGGAACTTAACATCCGTAAAGCACTAAAATCTGGTGGACCTGAAGCAGTTGCAGTATTTGCATCTGGTCAATACACTATTATGGAAGGTTATGCAGCTCAAAAAATGATGAAAGCTGGTTTCCGTTCAAATGCAATCGATCCAAATGCTCGTCACTGTATGGCATCTGCGGTTGTTGGTTTTTATCAAACATTTGGTGTTGATGAGCCTTCTGGTTGTTATGATGATATCGAGTTAACTGATACTATTATTACTTGGGGTTCAAACATGGCAGAGATGCACCCAATTTTATGGTCTCGTGTAACTGATAGAAAATTATCAGATCCTGAGCGTGTAAAAGTTATCTCTATTCAAACTTATACTCACCGTACATCAGATTTAGCTGATACTGAGATCATCTTCTCACCAAATACTGATACTGCTCTTTGGAACTATGTTGCAAGAGAAATCGTAATGCGTGATGATGCTGAAAAAATTATTGATTGGGATTTTGTTAAGCAAAATATGATCTTCGCTGCTGGACCAGTAAATATTGGTTATGGTTTAAGAAGAGCAAATGAAAAATCATTAAATCCTCGTAGACCTGATGGTAGTGCTGGTAAATATAGCGCACTAGAGATGGAAACAATCAACAAAGAGATGAGTAAAGTTGTTTCTGAAAAAGAGGGTCCAGCACTAGAGCCATTTGGTTATAAAGCTGGTGATACTATGAAACATACTGGTGGTACACTTGGTCACTGGGAAATTTCATTTGAAGAATACAAAAAATCTTTAGAACCGTATACATTAGACTATACTGCAAGAATTGTAAAAGGTGATCCAGATGAAAGTCTTGAAAGCTTTAAAGCAAAACTTCAACAACTAGCTAATTTATATATTGAAAAAGGTAGAAAAGTAGTATCTTTCTGGACAATGGGAATGAATCAACATACTCGTGGTACTTGGGATAATACTTTAGCATATAATGTTCACTTTATGCTAAATAAACAAGCACTTCCAGGTTCTGGAGCATTCTCTCTAACTGGTCAACCTTCTGCTTGTGGTACTGCTCGTGAAGTTGGTACATTTACACACAGACTTCCAGCTGATATGATGGTTAAAAATCCTACTCATAGAAAAATGGCTGAGAACAAATGGAAAATTCCAGAAAAAACTCTAAATGGTGTTGGTAAACAACATATTATGGCTATTCACCGTGGTATTGAAGATGGTTTAGTTAAATTTGCATGGGTAAATGTTTGTAATGCTTACCAAGATTCTGCATCTGCAACTCACTGGATTAAAGCAGCGCGTGAAATGGATAACTTCATTGTAACTTCTGATGGATACCCAGGTATCTCTGCTAAAGTTTCTGACCTTATTCTTCCATCAGCAATGATTTATGAAAAATGGGGTGCTTATGGTAATGCTGAGCGTCGTACACAACATTGGAGACAACAAGTTCTTCCAGTTGGTGATGCTATGAGTGATACTTGGCAATGGGTTGAGTTATCAAAAAGATTTACTGTTAAAGATGTTTGGGGCGCTTATGAGCCATCTGGACCTCGTAAAAAGGCACTTCCTTCTGTAATTGAACAAGCTAAAGCTATGGGATATACTGAAGACACTACTATGTATGAAATTTTATTTGCTAATGCAGATGCTAAATCATATAAACTAGATCAAAATGATCCAGTGCAAAAAGGTTATGATAACTCTGAAGGTTATGGAGATTCTCGTAATGTTGTTGGATCTGATGGTAAAGTGTTTAAAGGTTACGGTTTCTTTATTCAAAAATATCTTTGGGAAGAATACGCATCATTTACTCGTGGTCACGGTCATGACCTTGCACCATTTGATATGTATCAAAAAGTTCGTGGACTTAAATGGCCAGTTGTTGATGGTAAAGAAACAGCTTGGAGATTTAATGTTAAGTACGATCCATATGCTGCTAAAGCAGTTAAAAAATCAGGTAATGGTTCTACTCACGCTTTCTACGGAAAACTTGCAAAAGCATTACAATTTGGTACACTAGGTGGAAAAGACAAAACTACGAAGAAAAAATCATTAGCTAATAAAGCGAAAATTTTTGCTCGTCCGTACATGGATCCTCCAGAAATGCCAGATGCTAATTATGACACTTGGTTATGTACAGGTCGTGTTCTTGAACACTGGCATTCAGGTACTATGACTATGCGTGTTCCAGAGTTATATCGTGCAGTTCCAGAAGCACTATGTTATATGCACCCAGCTGATGCAAAAGCTAAAGGTCTTAAACAAGGTGGTCTTGCATGGGTTGAATCTCGTCGTGGTAAAGTTAAAGCTAGAGTTGAAACTCGTGGTAGAAATAGACCTCCTCGTGGTTTAGTATTCGTACCTTGGTTCGATGAAAAAGTATTTATCAATAAAGTTTGTCTAGATGCGACATGTCCAATGTCAAAACAAACAGACTATAAAAAATGTGCAGTAAAAATTACAAAAGCATAGAAAGTTAGACTAAGAAAATGAAAAAAGAAACAGCAAGCGATAGAAGAAAATTTATTCTTAATATGGCAAGAGGTGCAGGTATAACTGCACTTGGTGGATTTGTTTGGAGTGCGTATGTTGATGAAGTTATAGCTTCACCACTTACACTCCGTCCTCCAGGAGCTTTAAAAGAAGAAGATTTTTTGAAAACATGTATTAAATGTGGACTTTGTGTTGAAGCATGTCCTTATGATACATTATTACTTGCTAAACCAGGTGATCATAAACCTCTAGGAACTCCATATTTTATACCTAGAGATATACCTTGTTATATGTGTCCAGATATTCCTTGTGTTCCAGTATGTCCTACTGGAGCACTTGATGAATCTAGTGTTACAACAAATGGAGAACTAGATATTACAGAAGCAGACATGGGTCTGGCTGTAATTGACGATAACAGTTGTATAGCTTTTTGGGGAATTCAATGTGATGCATGCTATAGAGCTTGTCCATTATTGGGTGAAGCAATATCGGTAATTTATGAGAAAAATGAGAGAACAGGTAAACACGCTTTTCTAAAACCAATTGTACATGCTGATGTTTGTACAGGTTGCGGACTTTGTGAAAAAGCTTGTGTTACAGAAAAGCCAGCTATTTTTGTGCTTCCTAGAGAAGTGTCAGAGGGTAAAGCAGGAAATTACTATATTAAAGGTTGGGATAAAGATGATGAAAAACGCTTAGAACAAGCGCATGAAATCAAAACTCAAACTAAATTAAGTAAAGAGAGTGCTATTGATTCATTAAATGATTCGGGGGATTTATACTAATGCAAAAGCTTTGGAATAATTACCGATATCTATTTTTTAGAAGATTTACTCAGATTGGTTTGCTTGTGTTATATTTTGGAGCAAATGCTTGGGGTTGGACTATCCTTATGGGAAATCTAAGTTCATCACTACTTTTAAATGTTGTTCCACTGAGTGATCCTTATGCTGCTTTACAGATGCTTGCAGCTGGTGCAGTTTTAGCTACGGATCTACTTATTGGTGCGTTTATAATTACTATGTTTTATCTACTAATAGGCGGTCGTGCCTTTTGTAGTTGGGTTTGTCCAATAAATATAGTAACAGATGCAGCAGCACTTTTGAGAAGAAAACTAGGTGTTGATAAAATTTCAAAAAGACAACCAGCTTCGCGAAATATGCGTTACTGGGTTTTAGCATTAAGCTTAATATTATCATTTGCAATGGGTGTAACAGCCTTTGAATTTATATCACCAATATCTATGCTTCATAGAGGTATTGTATTTGGTTTAGGTTTCGGATGGGCTGCAATGCTCATCATATTTTTACTTGATCTGTTTGTGTTAAAAAATGGCTGGTGTGGGCATATTTGTCCCCTTGGCGGTTTTTATTCACTTGTAGGTAAAGTTAGTCTAGTCAGAGTACATCATCTTGAAGAGAATTGTACTCTATGTATGAAATGTAAAGTTGTTTGTCCAGAGAGTCAAGTTTTACACATGATTGGTAAAGAAAGTTTACCTGTTATTTCGGGTGAATGCACGAACTGTGCAAGATGTATCGAAGTGTGTGATGATGAAGCTCTTGAGTTTTCAATAAGAAAACTAGCAAAAAATAAAAATATCGGAGAGTAAAATGAAAGCAATGAGTAAGTTAACGATAGGTTTAGTTGCTGCAGCAGTACTTATGGTTGGTTGTGGTGAAACTACAAATGATTCACCAGCAGCTGCACCAGCAAAAAAAGTAACTGTAGCTCCAACTATAACTGAAGCATCTTTAGGTCTTAGAAAAACAGACCTATATAGCGAAGATAGTACTATCGCTTCAAAGACTGAGTATAGAACAGCTCAGGCTATGGGAAGTACTAAAATTAAAAGAGCATTTCAAGATGCTCCACCAATGATTCCACATGATACTGATGGAATGCTACCTATTAAAATAGGTGACAATGCATGTATTGGTTGTCATATGCCAGATGTAGCTGTAGGTATGGGTGCGACTCCTATTCCAGTTTCTCACTTCACAAACTTCAGACCAGCTGGTGGATTTACTGATGGTAAATTTCATCAAGGTGTTGATAACTATAAAAATGAAGTTAGTATCAAAAAAGTAAATCACCTATATGGTGGTAGATATAACTGTTCACAATGTCATGCACCTCAATCTCAAGGTAATTTAGCTGTTGAGAATACTTTTGAAGCAGTATATGCTACAAAAGATGGAGCTGAAAAATCAAGATGGAGTGGAACTGCTTTTACTGATAGTTTAAACACTATTAAAGGTGGACCAAGTGTTGTTACTGACGCTGATAGAGCAAATAAAAACTCTGCAGCGGGTGCAAGTATTTGGACTCATCACGAATAAATGAAGAGAAGAGAGTTATTTAACTCTCTTGCTTCATCTATAAAAGGTGCAAAAAAGCAAGAGAAACTACTAAGACCACCTTACTTTAATGATGAATCTCTTTTTCAGAGTGAGTGCCACAAATGCGACGGAGTATGTGCTACTGTTTGTGAAGAAGATATTATAAAAATAGCTGATGATAAAACTCCATATATAGTTTTTTCAGCTAATGGATGTACATTTTGTGATGAATGTGCTGTTGCTTGTGAGATGGATGTTCTACATGTAGAGCATAAACAAAACATTAATGCAATAATAACAATAAATCAAGATAAATGTTTATCTTGGAATCATACCATGTGTTTTTCTTGTAAGGACCCATGCTTGGACAAGGCAATAGATTTTAAAGCTATGTTTATGCCAACAATAAATGACAATTGTACAGCCTGCGGTTTTTGTATGTATAGATGCCCAGTTGATGCAATTGATATAAGGATTTTATAGATGAAAAAGATTATTTTATTAGTTTTATTTTTGAGCAGTTTAGTGTACTCATCAAGTATGAAAAAACCACAACTTAGCATAAAAGCAAGTGGTTTTGTTGTTGATTTGGTTTATAAGAATAACAAGCTATATGCTGCTACTGATGCTGGTGTTTTAGATATATTTGATTATAAAACAAAAAAAATAATACAAAAGATTACAGTTCCTAAAATAAAAGATTTTATGGGTGATGATGTTGATTCAACTATATTTTCAGTTGATGAAAATGATGGTGATATTATGATACTTTCAAAATCACAAAATGGCTACAATCGTATTCATATTTATAAAAATAAAAAGAAGACGCTTATTATTGACTATAAAAAATCTTTAGCAATTATTAAAGCAAAATATATAGATAAAAATACATTACTTTTAGCCTTATTAGATAATGAAATAATATCTTATGATATAAAAGATGCAAAAGAAAACTACAGAATTCAAGTAAGTGGTGCTAAATTTTCAGACTTTGCTCTAAGTGAAGATAAAGCAACAGTAGCAATTACTGATGAAAGTGGTGATGTTAGTATTATTGACACAAAAAGTGGCAAAAAAACTAAGACACTAACAGGGCAAAACCTTGATAATGTGTTTGAAATTGACTACAAAAATGGTGTTATAGCAACAGCTGGGCAAGACAGAAGAGTTGCAGTATATGTTGTAAAATTTAATTCTGCTTATCATATTCAAGCAAAGTTTATTGCATATAGTGTAGGACTATCTCCTAGTGGAAAATTAGTTGCTTATTCAAGTGATGAAAACAACAATGTTACAGTAAAAAACACTATTACAAAGTCAGTAGTTGGTAAATTTACGGGCAATAGTATTACATTGTCAAATATAGTTTTTATAGATGAAAATGAATTTCTAGTAGCTAGCAATAGCCCAATAATAAACTTATATAAAATTAAATAGGAAAAATCATGCAATACAATCAAAGTGAATTTTTAATAGAAACTAAAGTTCCAGATGATGAGCTTATTATCTCTCGTACAGATTTAAAAGGTAATATCACTCATGCAAATGATTTATTTTGTGAGATTAGTGGTTATACAAATGAAGAACTAAAAGGCAAACCACACAATATAGTAAGACACCCAGATATGCCGTCATCTGTTTTTGCTTCATTATGGAAAACTATTAAAGATAAAAAACAATGGCGTGGTATTGTAAAAAATATTCGAAAAGATGGTGGTTTTTACTGGGTAAATGCTATAATATCTGGAGTTTATAAAGATGGTGAACTTGTTGAATTTAAATCACTACGAACACCTGTAAGTTTTGATGATAAATTAAAACATCAGAAACTCTATGATAAAATCCGTAGAGAAAATGGCGAAAAAATTAGAAAAATAACATACGAATAAAATTAAGGAAATTTAAAATGAATATATCGAGCATTGTAGTTAAAACAGTACCAAAGTACCTAGATGAAGTAGTACAGTCTCTTAAAGATTGTGAAGTTTGTGATTATCATATGCATGATGAGTTAGGTAGAATTATCATAACTATTGAAGGTGCTGGAGTAAGTGAAGAGCTAGAAAAAATGAAAGTTATTGAAGCAATCCCTCATGTTATAACTGCTGATATGCAAATGGCATACTCTGAAGATGAGCTAGATGCACATATGGAAGTTATTGAAAATGGTGACGCTGTCCCTAAAGTACTAAATGACGAAAGTATAAATTTCTCAGATATGCCTTACAATGGTGACTTAAAGAAAAAAGATGACCTAGCAACTTTTACTAAAAAATTTGATGAAACTCAGAGATAATTATGGCTGTAATATTTGAATCAACAATTAAAATGGTAGAGGGCAGTCGTGAAGATTGGTTTATAGAACTAAAAGACTGTGTAGACGATAGAGTAGAGATATGTGCAAACTTAGCTGAATATTCTAAAAAAGTTGAAGAGTTAGGTAGCGATTATGGTGGAAATATTGATGAAGTTATTTGGATGAAGTCAGATGATGTACCACTTCCTGTTATGGATGAGATTAGATTTGAAATGTCAAAACTTCAAAGAGAGATTGAAGAAGAGACTGGTAAAAAGATAACTCAAGAGGATTCTTAACTTGGCAGTAGCTCAGTCAATAGCAACACAAAAGTACTATGATATTATTGAGATTAAAAGTCATTTAAAAAATGTAGAGTACATTATAATGGCACAACCTGCTCCAAAACAATTTGAAGATACACCCATACATTTTAGTATATTTTTAAATACTAGTGAAAATATTGAAAAATCTATTCAAAATGATATTTTTAATAGATTTTTAGAAAATGAGGGGATATATAATCCTAAAGAGTTAATGATGCGTATTATGCCTGTTGGCTTCTCTTTGGGTGCTCAAGATACACCTATGCCACTTCTAATTGTGCGCCCTGAAGATATGCAAGAAATTCCAAATACTCCAATGCTAGTTATGGATTTTTTAGCGGATTCTGAAAACTTCTTAGAAGCAAAAACACATGCTTTAACTGGTTGGACATATAGCTATACTAATTAAGCTAATATACTCCACTTCTTTTATGCTTTTAGCAATATCTTTAGATAAATTTTTATAGCCATCTTTAGTTACTAAAATATCATCCTCTATTCTTATACCAATACCACGATATTTTAGTGGTATATCTTTATCGTTTTCATCCATGTAAAGGGCTGGTTCTATGGTTAAAACCATACCTTTTTTCAAAACTATCTCATTATTATTTTTATCAGTATATGGTGCCATATCATGAACATCTAAACCCATCCAATGACCAATACCATGTGGATAATATTTTTTATACTTTTGCTTTTTAATAAGTTTTTTATATGAGCCTTTTAAAATACCAAGTTTAATCATACCTTTTGTAAGTAATTCAACTGCTTTATTTTGCAACTCACTTCTTTTAACATTTGGTTTTATCATTTTAATTATAGCTTCATTTACACTAAGAACTAAATTATATAAATCTTTTTGAGGCTCTGTAAATTTTCCATTAACAGGTATAGTTCTTGTAATATCGCTAGCATAGTATTCATACTCACAACCAGCATCAATAAGAATCAACTTTTTATCTATTAATTTTTTATTATTTTCAATATAGTGAAGGGTATTTGCAGAGTTAGCACAAGCTACAATGGATGTATATGCATCGCTATATGCTCCAGCACTTTTAAAACTATATTCTATTTCAGATTGCAGTTCATATTCATTTTTATCTATCTTATTGTAACTCATAGCTTTATGATGAGCTTCTTTAGTAATTGATATTGCTTTTTTAATTAGTTTTATTTCTGCTTTTGATTTTATCAACCGCATCTTCTCTACATGTAGAGATAGATTTTTATGAGTAGATAGTTGTTTAGCATATCTTTTAAGGATTTTAACTTTTGAATAATCTAGTGAAAAATCAAAATAAAGAGTTTTACATTTCATAATCTCTTTTTTTAAAATTTCCTCAAATTTATCGCTAGTATATACTTCATCAACCAAAAATCTTTTTTTAGCCTCTATCTCTCCGAGTCTCTTACCACTCCATAGTTCTTTTTTTGCATCTTTTTTTGCTACAAATAAAAAGGTTTTTATTTTATTTTTTATTTTTATCAAAATTAATGATGAATTATCTTCTTTAAAACCACTTAGATAGTAAAAATTACTATCTTGTCTAAAAGGGTATTGGGTATCATTTGAACGAGTTTTATATTTTGCAGAAAATATTACAGCAATTGAATTTTGCTTTAGAGATTTTGCTAAAATATCTCTTCTTTTTTTATACTCTTTTTCAAGTATCATTTACAAACTCCAACAAACCAGTTTAAATTTTGCTCTACTACATCAGCTAAAGCAAGATTTAAAGCCTCTACCCCACCCTCTGCATTTAAAGTTTTAACATCAACTCTTGAAGAGAAATTTTTACTAGCTACTACTGATGAATCTTTTAAATTAATAATATTTATATTTATTTTTACATTTGCAAAAGATTTATTAAACTCTTCATCATAATATTGCATAAAATCTTCTATAATTATTTCTACACTATATTCACTAATACTTCTTGATGCATTTAGATTTACATTTTTAAATAATTTAGAATCTCTTAGTGAGAAAAAGATTTGTTTATATATAGACTGCGCAGGCGTAGCTACCCATTGTGACTTAGAATAGGTAAAAACTTTATTTTTACCTTGTACATAATCCATCTTTAATGACATTAAAGATGGTTCTGCAAAAGCCTTAGAAATTTTCAATGTTTTTTCTTTACACCCAAGTGAATTAGACTCTATCTTATCTACATCAATATTAATTTTAAACTCTGTTATAGTTGGCTTAGTAGTTGTACATGCTACCATAAAAAATATACTTATAAATGCTAAAGCGTATCTCATATTTTATTCTCCTGGACCTTTTTTAACTTTTTCTTGGGTAAATATCATATCACCTGGACTTCGTTCATAGTTGTTTATAGCCTCTTCTAGCTTTATCATAAGTTGTTGTGTTTGTCTCATAGTATTATTCATTGTTGGCACAAAGGTATTTGCAATATCTTTTATATTAAAATCACCCCTTGCTAGAGATTCTTTAAACAGATCCATAGTTGTTTTAATACCATGATAACTACCCATAATAGCTTTAAAAGCACCAGATACTTTGTCTTCCCACTCTATGGTATTTGTTATAAATTTATCAACCCTAGGCATAAGTTTATCTAGTTGTTTTGTTGTAGAATTTAGATTTGCCATTGTTACATGTATATTTTTTATAGTCTCATCATCTAATGTTTTATTCATTCTATCCATAAATTCAGCAGAATTTTTCAATAGGGCAGCTATCTCTTTTTGATTTTTAGTATTTAGTAACTCTTGTGTTTTTATTAATGTATCAGAAAAATCTTCAGTTACATTATTTATTGTTTGTTCCAATCTTCTAAAAAGTGATGGTGCAGTTTTAATAACAGCATACTCTTCACCCTCTTTTGGCATAAGTGGAGGTGCGTCTTTGTCTCCAAGAGTTAGATTAATATAAGAAAGTCCGGTAATCCCTTGTGAAGTTAGCTTCGCAACTGTTGAAGATTTAATTGGTGTTGTGTGAATAATATTTACTAGGACTTCGACCTCTTCAGTATTTTTAGGATTTATTTTAAGTCCAATTACTTTACCAACACTAATACCACGGTACTTTACAGGTGCATCAAGATTTAAGCCAAGAACTGACTCTGAAAAGTAAATGTGATATCTTCTCATTAACTGTTCTTGAGATGGTTTAAGTAACCAATAACCAAAAACCAACATCATAAATATACTAAAAAGTACTAAAAAACCAACAAGGCTATAATTAACTCTATTATTCATTGTATTTTTGCGAAAAATGTCTGTATAAAATCATTTTGTACAGATTTAATATTTTCCAAATTCCCTTCATAAATTATCTTTTTTTCATCAATTATTGCAACTTTGTCAAGTGTATCATAAATTGATTGTAAATCGTGTGAAACCATAACAATACTAAGCCCCAACATATCTCTAAGTTTCAAAATTAATTTATCAAACTCTCTAGCACTTATTGGATCAAGTCCAGATGTTGGTTCATCTAAAAACAAAAGTTTAGGGTCCATTGCTAAAGAACGAGCAAGTGCTGCTTTTTTCTTCATACCACCAGATATTTGAGATGGATATAAATTTACATCATTTGCTTTTAAACCAACTATACTAACTTTAAATTCAACAATCTCTCTAATCATTTTTTTTGAAAGATTTGTGTACTCTAAAAGTGGTAATGCAATATTTTCTTTTATTGTTAAAGATGAAAAAAGTGCTCCAGCTTGAAAAAGTACACCCCACTTTCTTCTAAGTATTTGTGCATCATCATGGTTTATGCGACTAAGCTCACGACCTAAGATTTTAATAGTTCCAGATTGAATTTTCTCAAGCATAACCATCTCACGAAGAAGAGTAGTCTTACCACATCCACTAGGACCTAATAAACCATAAATTTCACCCTCTTTTACACTAAGATTTAAACCATCATGAACAACTCTTTCATCAAAAATTGTTTTTACATTATTTACTTCTATAATATTTTTCATCTATATACCCAAGTTTGTAAAAGCTATTGAGAAAACTGCATCGCATATAATAACTGCAAATATAGACTCAACTACACTTTTTGTAGTATTAAAACCAATACTTTGAGTATCATCTTTAACCATTAAACCTCTATAAATTCCAATAGTAGCTATTAAAAATGCAAAAAATGGTCCTTTTAATATACCAATATAAAAATGCTTTATTGCTATAACTTCATTAAATCGTTCCAAAAATAGTTCAGTTGTAATACCCAAATCTAAATTTGCAACAACCATACCAGCAATAAGAGCCATAATATCTGCAATAAAAATAAGAATAGGTAAACTAATAATAAGTGCAATAATACGAGGCACTACTAAAAATCTATATGGATCAAAACCCATAGTGCGCATTGCATCTAACTCTTCAGTTATCTTCATTGCACCAATTTGAGCAGTAAAAGCAGAACCACTTCTTCCTGCTATAACAATAGCAGTTATAACTGGTGCTAATTCTCTTAAAATAGAGATTCCAAGCATATCTACAATAAAGATATTTGCGCCATAAAGTTTAAGCTGAAATGCGGACTGATAGGCTACAACAAGACCTATTAAAAAAGAGGTAAGTGCTACAATTCCAAAAGCTTTTACCCCACTTTCATTTATTTCAAACGCTATCTCTTTGTATCTTATACTTTTTATATTTGTAATATATTTAAATTTATTTAAAAATAGCTCACCCATAAATGCCATAAAAGAGATAAATCCCAAATAATTTTGATAGGTATGCTTACCAATGGTTTGAATAATTGTTTTTCTATTTTTATGTTCTAATTTATGTGAAGTATTTTTTTGCTTTGTTACTAAGGCTAAAATATCTAAAATATCTTTATTTTTACAACTTATTTTTGTATCTATATTTTTTTGTGAAAGTTTTTTTTGTAGGTTAAAGATTAAAATAGATGAAGCTGAATCCATAAAAGAAACATCATCTAAATCAATAGTAGCATCTTGAACAAGAGTTAAATCAAGATTATCTATCTCTTGTTCAAAATCAGAAATATTATATATATTAAGTTCACCCTTAAAAGTTAAGCTAAGAGTTCTCTCTACATGTAGAGCATTAAAAGAAGATTTACTCATAAATTAAAAATTAAAAATCTCTTTCTAATAATTTGTTTACTTTTAAAATAGTAATAATTCTATCTTCTTGTTTACCAACACCATCAATCATAGTGTCATCACCATTTATTGTATCTGGTGCTGGACCAATATCTGTCTTTTTAATACGAATAGCCATAGTAAGTCTATCAATAACAAAACCAGCAATATCATCACCATGACGCATTACAATAAAACGAGTTTCATCACCTTGTTTTAGTGCTGAGAGTCCAAATTTTAAACGCAAGTCTATAAGTGGAATAACTGCACCACGCATATTAAATACACCAACTACATACTTTGGAACTTGAGGAACCCTAGTCCAAGGAAATGGCTTAATAATCTCTTGAATTGCTAAAATAGGAACCGCATACTCCTCTTCACCAATAATAAATCCAACTAATTGAACTACATCATCAGAATGATTTAATCCATCATTATCTTGTTGCTGACCTTGTTTACTTATAATCTGTTTTAATTTATCACTCATTATAAAAACTCCGATTTAAAATTTACATTTCTTTGAACTACACTTGAAAGATAATCTGCAGAATAAGGTTTAGTAATATACTCAACCATACCAGACTCAACACCACGCATACGATCTGATTTACCAGTTCTTGAAGTAACTGCAATAAGTGGTAAATTTTTGTAACGGTTATATTTTTTAATCTCTGTTGCTAGAGTATAACCATCCATTCTTGGCATCTCAATATCTACAAGCATTGCATCAAAATTATGATCTCCAGCTTTTAAGATATTTAACGCCTCTTGACCATCTGCAGCTTCAACTAATGTAATTCCCATTGGTTCTAGCGCTTTTCTCATTATGGTTCTATCTGTTTTAGAATCATCAACAATCATTACACAATAATCACTTGCTTTAGATTTTTCAAGTGTTAACTGTGCAGCAGATGAAGACTCAGTCATAACTGTACTTTTTACATTTTTTGCAATATCCATTAATGCTACTACATCAACAATAAGAGTAACTCCACCATCACCACGAATAGTAGCTCCAGCAACGCCCTCAATACCTTTTAGATAATCTCCAAGAGATTTAATAACTATCTCTTCTTGACCAACTAATGTATCTACAATTAGTCCTAGTTTTTGAGTACCTAGACCAAGTACAACAACATAAGCATGTTCACTTGAGTCTAAAATTCTCTCAACTTCAAAAATATCACCAATATGAACAAGTGAAAGTACCTCTTCACGAAGACGCATTACGCTTCTTCCCTCAACTGTATAAATCTCATCTTTGCTTATTCTTACAGTTTCTAAAACTGAAGCAAGTGGAATAGCATAATGTTCCTCTTGAACACCAACTAAAAGTGCTTGAATAATAGCAAGAGTAAGAGGAATTTTTAACTTCATAGAAGTTCCAACACCAACTTCACTCTCAATATCGATAATACCGTTTACTTTTTCAATATTTGTTTTTACAACATCCATACCAACACCACGACCAGATACATTTGTAACTGTTGCAGCTGTTGAGAAGCCTGGTTTAAAGATTAGTGAAAAAGCCTCTTTATCACTCATAGCATCAGCTTCAGAAAGTGTAATTAGACCTTTTTCTACCGATTTTGCTTTTAGCATATCAGCATCAAGTCCCTTACCATCATCATCTATTTGGATAACAATTTGATTACCCTCATTGTAAGCTTTTAGTTTAATAGTCCCTGTTTCATCTTTACCAGCAGCAACACGAACTTCTGGTATTTCAATACCATGGTCACATGAATTACGGATAATATGAACAAGTGGATCACCAACCTCTTCTACAATTGACTTGTCAAGTTCTGTTTCTTCACCAGAAATTTTAAGTTCCATTTTTTTGTTAAGTTCACGAGTTAAATCACGAATCATTCTTGGAAATTTATTAAATACTTTACCAATTGGAAGCATACGAGTTTTCATAACCGCAATTTGTAAGTCAGTCGTAACAAGAGATACAATACTTACTACTTGATTTAACTCTTCTAAAAACTCTTCACCCTCATAACGCTCTTCAACATCATCATTGATTTTAATAAGTCTATTTTTAGCAAGTACAAGCTCACCAATAAGATTCATAAGATGATCTAGTCTTTTTACATCAACACGAATTGTTTGCTCAACTGTTGCTGCTTTTTTTGCTGGTGCTGCGGCTTTTGCATCACCTTTTGGAGCCTCTTTTGCTGCTGGAGCAGGAGTTGGTGTAACTGGCACTGGAGTTTTAGCTACTGGCTGAGGAGCTGGTTCCTCTTTAGCTGCATCATCTGGTTCAAGTGAAACTACACTCTCACCAGCTGCAATCTTAGCTTCTCTTTTTTGTTTATCTTCAGCTTGTCTCTCTTGAAGTAATCTTTCTATTTCAGCTTCTAAATCATCTGGAGACATATTGTCGTAATCAGGTTCATCTTCTGATGGAGTTTTTTCTACTACTTCAGGAGCTTTTTCTTGTTCTTGTTCTGGTTCAGCTTCTACAACAGCTGGACCTTTTACATCACCACTACCACCACTTATTTTATCTAGTTTAGATACACAAGCTGCTACATCAATTCCACCATCAGCAGAAGTATCACGAATAGTAGTTAACAATGCTTTCATAAGGTCAATTGATTCTAAAATAACATCCATAATATCTGGAGTTATAATAAGCTCACCATGTCTAGCTTTATTTAAAACATCTTCCATATGGTGAGTTAAGTGTGTAAGTACATCAAAATTTAAAAATGATGAAGCACCCTTAACTGTATGAGCAACTCTAAAAATTCCATTTAAAAGTTCTAAATCTTCAGGATTTGATTCTAGTTCAACTAAATCCTCATCTAACTTTTCAACTAACTCAAATGATTCAATTAAAAAATCTTGTAATATTTCTTGAAATTCATCCATATTTATACTCCTACTTCATATGTGCGCGAACTACTCGTGCTACTTCATCATAAAATGTGCTTGCTTGAAACTTAACTAAATAACCCTCAGCACCTGCTTCTTTACCTCTTAGTTCTGAAAAATGATCAGATATTGAAGAGTTAAATACTATTGGTATACCATCATATCGTTCATCATCTTTTACATTTGCAGCAAAGTGAAAACCATCCATTTTGGGCATCTCTACATCAGATATAATTATTTTTAAATTCTCTGATAATTGTGCACCATACATTTTGTGGAGGTCATCTAATTTAGCAAGACCCTCTTCACCATCACCAGCCTCAACAACTGAAAAGCCCATTTTTAAAAGTGCTTCTTTTACAATTTTTCTAGCAGTTGAACTATCATCTAAGATAAGTGCAATACCTGAAAATGTTGCAATTTGCTCTGGTACAGTTTCTGTATCTGGTTCATAAAGTCCCAAATCTTGAACAACAGACTCAAGATCCAAAATAAGAAGAACATTATCGCCCTCTATTTTAGTAACACCCGTAATTTTACTTCCATCTAGTGAACCTGAAGTACTTACGAAAGATGCTGGTTCTATATCTGACCATGAAATTCTTCTAATTCTTTTTGCATCATGAACAATAAAGCCTATAAGTACATTATTAAACTCAGTAATAATTACTCTTGCTTGTTTTTCCGCTTCTGGAGGTACTGCGATTCCCATCCATTTTGCTAAATTTACAACAGGAATAACTACATCACGAAGATCAAAAATACCCTCTATAAACTCAGGCGTTCCTGGTAAATCTGTAAGATGAGGAAGTTTAATAATTTCACGAACTTTTGATACATTAATACCATAAATCCCTTCATAAACACCATCATCTTCTTGTTTTAAAATACGAAAGTCAACAAGTTCCATCTCATTAGAACCTACTTTTAACTCATTATCTAAATCCATATTTGAATTCTCCTATTTCTACAAAGAGAAAAAATTCTCTTTCAATAGTTCTTTATCTTGTGAAGATTTTACAACAAAGTAACTTTGATTGCAAGCAAAAGCCGATAAATTTATATAAATAAATTTATTGTAACAAATTCTCTTATTTTGATGGAAATGCCCCTCTATAAAAAAATCACAGCTATACTTATCTTCAATTCTTCTAGCAATATATTCTCTAAAGCCTGTAAACTCATTACAATCATCTTTTATGCCCAAATATTTATCTAAATTTTTTAATACAAAATTATTAAAAGTATTATTTAAAACATTTAATACGGGCAAAATAAAAGGGTTTCTTATAAACCAAGTATATGCCCTATATCCAAAGTTACTCTCAAAATCACCATGTGCTAGATATATTTTTTTATCATTATAGTTACACTCAACTGGCTGTTGATATATTGTAAAAATTTTCATATTTTTAAAAACTTTCTTAAGATTAAAATCATGATTACCCTCAAGATAAATAATCTCGATATCTTTAGAAATATCTTTTATAAGACCTACAAGTTCTTGGTTTTCTCTACATGTATTGCTAATACTACCAAAAAGTGCATCAAAAATATCGCCCATAAAAATGAGTTGAGTAGGGGTTAATTTTTTTGAATGAATAGCATAGATAAATTTTAAAAGTTCAGGGCGTTTATAAGAGTAGTGTGCATCACCTAAAATAAATGCACCCTCTTTAATGTTTATACTATGGGACATAAGCTATGTCTGAGACTCCACTTAATTCTCTCAAACCCATCATTAAGTTTGCATTTACAACTGCTTGGCTTGATGCACCTCGCATAAGATTATCGATAGCTGAAGATATAAAAAGTACTGAACCTTTTTGTTTTACATAAAGATCACAAAAGTTTGTTCCTGCTACATTTTTCATATCTACTGGTTTATTAAAAACTCTTACTGATGCTTCTGCTTTATAAAAATCTTTTAACATCTCATAAGCATTAATATTTTCATCAACTTGAATATATATAGAAGACAACATTCCACGAGTTAAAGGTACTAAATGTGGTACAAAATTTACTTCATCAAAAGATATGCCAAGTTTTTGAGCAATCTCTGGTGCATGACGATGAGCAAAAGGGTTATAAGCAAAAAGGTTATCATTTACATTTACAAAGTGTGTAACTTCACTTAGTTTTTTTCCAGCACCACTAACACCTGTTTTTGAGTCTATTATAATAGGTGTGTTTTTGACTCTAACATCCATAAATGGGAGTAAACCTAAAATTGCAGAAGTTGGAAAACATCCAGGATTTGCAATAAGTGAGGCCTTTTTTATATCTTCACGATAAAGTTCAGGTAGACCATATACTACATTTTCTAAATTATTTATATCGGTATGTGGGCAATAGTACTCTTCATAAACCTCTTGAGTAAGTCTATAATCAGCTGAAAAATCAACCACCTTAACACCCTTAGCAATAAATGGTTTTACAAATGCCATTGAAGTTTTATGAGGAAGTGCCAAAAATACTAACTCACAAGTTTTTGCACACTCATCTACATTGGCTTTTTTAACATCTAAAGCACAAATTGTTTTAAGTGATGGGTGAAGTTCATCAACACTTATACCACCCTCAGAGTTTGCAACATAAGCCAAATCAAATGTTGGATGATAGATAAGCATCTTTAAAAGTTCTAGCCCAGTATAACCACTAGCACCAATTACCCCTACTTTAATTCTATTATTTACACTCAAAAACTATCTCCTGATATTTTACTTCATCTATTTCAAACTCTTTTTCACCACCGGGAAGACGAACTTTAACCTCATCACCCTCTTCTCGTCCAAGTAGTTGTTTTGCTAGTGGTGATGCAAATGAGATTAGTCCCATATCTGGGTTAGATTCACATCCACCAACAATTGTATAAGTCATCTCTTCATCAGTATCCATATCTGTCATTACAACAGTTGAACCAAAGCTAATCTTTGCATGTTCTAGTTCTGAGGGATCAACTATGCGAGAATTACCTAAGATTTCAGACAACTCCCCTAGTCTTTGATCTGTATTTTTTTGTGCTTCTTTTGCAGCGTGGTATTCTGCATTTTCTTTTAAATCACCATGTTCTAATGCTTCTTCAATATCTTTTACAATCTGTGGTCTTACAACTTCTTTTAAATTTTTTACTTCTGCTTGTAGTTTTTCATATCCAAACAATGTCATTGGTTCAATTTTTTCCATTATATCTCTTTTTAATATTTTTTTAATTATAGTAATTATAGCGAAACTTAAGTAAGAAATAATTGCTTTTTAATAATAAATCAACTATTATTTCATCTTATATAGACATTTTGTCTACAATCTAATTTCATGAGGAAATCATATGAAAAAAAATATATTAGCTGCTATTTTATTGGCACTACTTAGCACAACATTAGTTGCAGAAGATAAATCTGGGTGGTATATGGGGCTTGGTTATGGTTCAACTGCATATGAAGATGACGATATGGGTAAAGATAATTATCCTAGCAGAATGGGTGATTTAGATGAAGATACAGATAGTGGTGTAGTTGTTTATGGTGGTTATAAAATAAACAATTATATTTCAGTAGAGGGTTCATACAGAGATTATGGCGAGTTTACTTATGAAGGTACGAACAATGCAACTTTAGAAGCACAAAGTGTTGCTATTTCTGGAAACTTAGGTTATCCATTTCTTGAAAATCAACTAAGACCTTTTGTAATTTTAGGTGTTGGTTATGTGTACACTGACAACAAAAACTCAGCATTTACAGTTGTAGATGATGACACAGCATCTCTACATGTAGGCTTTGGTTTAGAGTATGAACCAGACTCATTAAATGGCTTAGGATTTAGAATTGCTTATGAGGGTGATGC
>Ga0256827_10000648_pt1 | contig 21780 bp, 17 predicted proteins | sample CV84metaG_FD_185977 | JGI IMG/M metagenome (GOLD analysis project Ga0256827, IMG submission 185977) | Hydrothermal vent microbial communities from East Pacific Rise, Pacific Ocean - CV84 | ecosystem: Environmental > Aquatic > Marine > Hydrothermal vents | place: Pacific Ocean: East Pacific Rise... | reverse complement strand
TTCATTTCCCCTCCAGTAGCGTTATCCTTGCTCCTTGCTCCTGAAACCTTGAATCTTCTAACCACTCCGTTCAATCCGGTAGTTGGGTGCTTCTTGAGTAATAATAACGTCATGAACGTGGGATTCACGCAATCCGGCATTGGTAATACGGACAAACTCCCCTTTTTGCTGCAATTCAGAAATTGTCCTGCAGCCGGTATAGCCCATTCCGGAACGCAAACCGCCAATCAACTGGTGAATATTATCAGAGAGGGGACCACGATAAGGAACCCGTCCTTCAATCCCTTCGGGAACCAGCTTAACATCCTGTTCTTCAGCCTGAAAATAACGATCTTTACTTCCTCTTTTCATCGCCCCCAAGCTTCCCATCCCTCGATACGATTTATAGGTCCGCCCTTGATAGAGGATCGTTTCCCCGGGAGATTCTTCTGTTCCGGCAAACAGAGAACCAATCATGATGATATCGGCACCGGCAACGATCGCCTTAGGGAGATCTCCGGAAAATTTAATGCCACCATCGGCAATCAACGGAATCCCGGCAGCATGTGCAACTTTGGCAACATTCTGAATTGCTGAAATCTGCGGTACACCAACCCCGGCAACAACCCGGGTAGTACAGATCGAACCTGGACCAATCCCCACCTTGACCGCGTCAACACCAACATCAATTAATGCCTGAGCCGCAGCACCAGTAGCAATATTCCCTGCCATCAACTGAACTTCAGGATAATCCTTGCGCAATTGAGCAATCGCATCAATCACCCCCTGGCTATGCCCATGAGCCGTATCGACCACCAACAGATCAACCCCGGCAGCACTCAGAGCCGCAGCACGCTCATCAAGGTCAGGACCAACACCAACTGCTGCCCCGACCCGCAATCGTCCCAGATCATCCTTGCAGGAATTGGGGTATTTCCTGACTTTCTCAATATCTTTGATGGTAATCAGACCTTTGAGAACAAAATCATCATCAACCACCAGAAGTTTTTCAATCCGGTGCTTATGGAGATGATATTTCGCCTCCTCCAGAGTCGTCCCCGGCGGCACTGTGACCAATTTATCTTTGGTCATCACATCGGCTATTGACTGATCAAGATTGGTTTCAAACCGGAGATCCCGGTTGGTCATAATTCCGACAAGTTGGCCATTTTTAGTTACCGGAACCCCAGAGATCCGATATTTTTTCATCACCGCAAGGGCTTCAAAAATTTTCTGATCAGGAGCCATAGTAATCGGATCGACAATCATCCCGCTCTCAGATTTTTTGACCTGGTCAACCTCCGTCGCCTGAGCCTTGGGGCTCATATTTTTATGAATAATTCCCAGGCCACCTTCACGGGCCATGGCAATGGCCGCCCGCGATTCGGTCACCGTATCCATCGCAGCAGAAAGGAGAGGAATATTTAACGTAATTGTTTTGGTCAACTGGGTAGTCAGGTCAACCTCTTTTGGTAAAACCTGAGAGTGCGCAGGCACCAGAAGAACATCATCAAAAGTCAAACCGACAGGAATTTCAGCATCTTGCATGACTGCTCCTTCAACAAAGGGGTGGGATATTTTTAACCGCTGAATCTAGTCAAAACGAGGTAGCAAGTCAATCTTTTACGACAAATTTGTAGGGACGATTCGTGAATCGCCCCTACGGGTAGACCTATTTACCCTGCAACAAATAAGCTTCAATAAAATTATCGAGATCACCATCGAGAACCGCATCGGTATTTCCAGTCTCGTAACCGGTACGATGATCTTTGACCATCCGGTAAGGGTGTAAGACATAGGAACGGATTTGGCTGCCCCAGCCGATCTCCTTTTTCTCCTCAGAAAAAGCAGCAGCTTCCTCCTCTTTTTTACGAATCTCCATCTCATAGAGACGCGCCTTCAACTGCTTCATTGCCGTCGCCCGGTTATTATGTTGGGAACGCTGGTTCTGACAGGCGACGACAATACCGGAAGGGATATGGGTAATCCGGATTGCCGAGTCAGTTTTATTGATATGCTGACCACCGGCACCGCTGGCACGGAAGGTATCAACCTTAAGATCCTTATCCTCAACCTCGATCTCGATAGAATCATCCAGTTCAGGGAAAACAAAAACCGAACAGAATGAGGTATGACGCCGGGAATTTGCATCAAAAGGAGAGATTCGAACCAAACGGTGGATCCCACTTTCTGACTTAAGATAACCGTAGGCGTAGGGACCTTCTACAGTAAATGTCGCCCCTTTCAGGCCGGCATCATCACCCGACTGATATTCTGTAAACTCAACCTTAAACCCTTTGCGCTCACAGTAACGAAGGTACATCCGCAGAACCATATCAGCCCAGTCCTGAGCCTCAGTCCCTCCGGCACCGGCATTGATGCTTAAGGTTGCATTATTGGGATCATGTTCCCCCGACAACATCCGGGCAAATTCCATTTTATCAATCAATTTTTTGAGATCGGGAAGCAGGGCATTCACCTCAAGCAAGGTTTCATCATCTTCCCCCTCTTCACCCATCTCAATCAACACCTGAATATCATCCAACTGCTGCCGCGTCGAGACACAGTCTTCAACCACATTTTTCAGGAGAGTATGTTCGCGCAAACGCTCTTGTGCCTGCTCTCCCCGGTCCCAAAAATCAGGTTTGGCTATCTCAGCTTCTAGTTCCTGAACCCGTTCCTGTTTTCCCGGGACGTCAAAGATACCTCCATAATTCCTGAAGTTTTTCCTGTAGTTGCTTTACGGTTTCTTTTGGCTCGCGAAACATCTGTATCTCCCCTATCTTGATCAAGATAAATTTGAAAGGTAAAATCGCAAAGCAGTCTAACTGAACCGGGGTAAAAAATCATCATCTAGAACGAAAAAGGTCAACCTTTTTTATGGTTGACCTTTTTTTTTATAAGTTATTCGAGCTCTTCAACCTCTGCTCAAACCGCAATGGTATCCTGATTCAGCTTCTGTGACACACGCCAATTAATCACAAAAACCACGACAAAAACAGCCAAACCAACCAGATGAACTAACCATGTTGTCGGCCACAACAAAGCAGCAGCTGCCCCAAGAGTCAACAGGCGCAGAAGAAAGCTGAGTTTGGCTTCCATATACCCCTCTATTCCGGCAGCAAAGGCATAGAGACCAAACAGGGCGAAAAAGAAAATTCCGAACACCTCCAGCCATGCCCCACCGATAAACGGGGTATAGGCAAACAGCAGCGGCATAATATACATCCCCTTAGCGATTTTCCAGGCCTGAAAACCGGTCTCCATCGGTTTCGTTCCGGCAATGGCGGCACCGGTAAACGCAGCAAGGGCAACCGGCGGAGTGACATTTGAGTCCTGGCTTAACCAGAAGACAATCAGGTGGGCGGACAACAGGGCGTACATCAGCACCGGGCCACTCAACATTGATTCACGCACCGCACTGATCAAATCAATCGGCACAGCATCAATAATTGCCCGGGCTGCGGCATGGGTCATCGGGCTACCGATTTCAGCCAGATGTTCAGGAGCTGCCAGCATGAAAATAGCTTTTGCCGTCTCACTCACCTGCCCGTTGACCAGAGCATCAACCAGCATCCCGTCGGCAATCAGGCCGTGCAGGGCCGGAGCAGACAAGGTTCCGAGGACAATATAGGCAGCGGTCACCGGCAAACCCATCCCCAATACCAGCGATGCCAGAGCAACCAGCAGAATTGCGATAATCATGCTGTGACCGGCCCATTGGGTGATCATCAGCGAAAATGTGTTGCCGATCCCAGCGGTAGCAATCACATTGACGATCAAGCCCACAGAACACAATAATATCGCGGTCATCGCCATATTCTTTGCTCCGAGAGCCATTGCTTCGATAACCGCTTTCAGACCCATCTTATTGGGACTGAACCATGACGATACCACCACCGCAACAATACTGATCCCCGCAGCATAGGTTGGGGTAAAACCGTAGATCAGCAAAGCGATCAAAACCCCGATCGGAGCGAGAAAAACCACCCCGCCCTTTTTCAGGACTTCAAGAGCTGAAATCCGTTCGTCATCAACTGCCGTCACAAAGCTGCGCTTTGCTTCAATCCGGACAAAAAACGCCACCGTAGCAAAGTAAAGAATCGCCGGAAGGATACTGACCAGCACAATAGTATTGTAGGAAATTTGGGTATAGGTGGCCATAATGAAGGCCCCCGCCCCCATAATCGGCGGCATTAACTGTCCACCGGTCGAAGCTGCAGCTTCGGTTCCGGCAGCAAATTTAGCCGGGAATCCGGCTTTTTTCATCAGCGGAATGGTGATGACCCCGGTCGAGGCGGTATTGGCAACAGCAGAACCGGAAATAGTTCCCATCAGCCCGGAGGCCATTACCGCAACCAGCCCTGGACCACCGACAAAGCGGCCGGCAACCGAACGGGCCAGGTCAATAACAAACTCTCCAGCCCCGGAACGGAGCAAAAAAGCACCGAACAGGATGAACATAAAAACATAGGTGGAGGAGATTCGGGCAATCGTCCCGAACAGGGCATCATCTCCGTAGATACTACGAAATAAAATCGTTTCGGCACTCAAACCGGCAAATTTAAACACCCCGGGAACCATCTTCCCCCACCAACCGACATAGGTGAGAGCAACAATGATCAAAACCGGGATAAACCAGCCAGCTACCCGCCGGGTAAATTCTAAGGCACAGAGAATAAGGATAATCCCGACGACCCACTCGACCGGAGAGAGGACAACCCCGCGAGCATAAATTGCATCTTCCATCGCAATCATATAGACAGCGGAACCGGCAGCAGTTAATCCAAGCAGGATATCTGAAACCCTCCAGGCGATTAAACCATCTCTTTTTAACGGATAAAGCAGTGCCGCAATCAAGGCGAATCCGGCAAAATGCAAGGCATTCTGCCAAAGAGTTGGAAGGACGGTGACAACATTAAACCAGATATGCAAAAGAGATATCGCGACACCTATAATCAGTAACGATACTTTCAGCATGGGGTGAACTTCAGATTCAGATGTTGTCATAACTGAAATGACTCCAAATAAAAAAAACCTGAGTGATGAATTCAGGCTAAAAGGGTGCGGCCACCCAGTTGCACCAGGTGACCGCTAAAATAACTGACCTACTTAACCATTAAACGGGTCGGGATTTTAATCCCCACTTCCTGATAATATTTTGCTGCACCGGGATGCAGTGGCATCGGCAAACCGGAAATAGCTTTTTCAATTGCCATTGCTTTAGTCGCACCATGGATCGCATTGAGGAACGGAAGATTTTCATAAATCGTTTTGGTTATCTGATAGACCGCATCCTCATCGACATCGGCCCGAACCGCCAGAAAGTTTGGTTGAGCAATGGTCCGAATCTCCTTGTTCTGATTAGGATAAGTATCAGCAGGGATAACATAGCGGGTCCAGAGACCGAGGCCACCATCAGCCTGCTTCATCTGTGCATCGGTAAAATCAAGGATTGCCATCTTGTCACCAAGGTTGGCTGCCGCTTTGGTCACCGCACTCGCCGGAACCCCGGCAGGTATCCCAAACCCGGAGATTTGCCCATTTTGCAGAGCATCTGCTGTCGGGCCATAGCCAACGTGGATAAGGTTGTAATCCTTGTTGATGTCGATCCCAAGATTACCCAGCAGGACGGTATTGGAGCCGATAGTCCCGGAATTTTTCTTCCCCATCGACATGGACTCACCCTTCATGCCTGCTAAATCAGAGACAGTTCCGGTTTTTGCAAATTTTTTCAACACGGCATAATGTTCAACGTTCTGCCACAGCATGGTAACCGCCCGCAGCTCCTTTTGTGGTCCCATACTGGCAATCGGTCCGGTACCATTCCACGCATAAGCACCGTACAACCCCTGCAAAATCGCAAATTGAACTTCGTTTTTCCCCAGCAATTTAATATTTTCACCGGAGCCGGCCGAGTTAATTGCCGACATACCTATCTTCTGTTTCGGTTGCAGTTTAACTTTGACAACCGTTGATATTGCAACACCGACAGGATAATAGGTCCCACCGGTTGATGCTGTTGCGAGCAAATAATTACGCTCTTTCGGCGCAGCTTGAACAGTAGCAACAAAACTAAAGAGCATTGCCGCAACAACAAAAAAAGTGATCGACTTGAATTTTCCGGTCATTGACATTTTTTCTCCTCCTCATTTCAGGGTTAATGGACATCTCTTTGCAAAATCGATACGAGATAGTAACACAAACAATCTAACGCGGTTCTATTTTACCATCTTTTTACATATTAGCACTGTATTTATCCTTTTACACTGATCACAAATTTCAGATAACGCCCCTCGGGAAAGCTAACCGAGCATGGGAAATCTTCAGGCTGACCACTGGTAAATATCGTCTTCAGACCAGATCCCGACTGTAAAGCTCCACGCCGTAATTCCTTTAAATATTCATCCAGTGAGACTTTTTGATGATTGGAAGAGCTCATCAATAATCCCCCGGGCTCAAGGAGGGGAAGTGTTGCCGCAACCAGTCTGGAAGTCCCCCCATGGGTAGAAAAACGGCTCTTTTTAGTGGTTGAAAATGATGGGGGATCAAACAGAATGACATCAAAATGGCGCTGGTCTGTCTCCATTTTAGCGAGTTCTGAAAAAACATCACCGACAATAAATTCATGCTGTTTTGGGTTCAGTCGATTCAGTGAAAAATTTTCCCTGGCAACTTTTAAATATTTCTCCGAGACATCTATACTGGTCACCTTTTTTGCCCCGGCTGCAGCAGCGGCAACAGAAAAAGCTCCGGTAAAGGCAAACAGATTGAGAACCCGCTTTCCGGCAACCCGGGACATCAATTCCTGACGATTGCGGCGTTGGTCGGGAAACAGACCGGTGTTTAATCCCTCCCGCAAGTCAACATAATAGTTGAGGCCATTCTCTTCAACCCGCAACGGAACCGGAGCCGCTGATCCGGCAATCAAACGACTATATTCCTTGGTCCGTTTTTTTGCCTCCAGGGCGCGGGTTTCCTGAGGACGCAGCTTACGATAAATCCCCCGGGGCTGAAAAATCTGCTGCAAGGCAGCGGTTAATGGTATCAGATGTGTATCCCAGGCGGGGGTGTAGAGCTGCAGCATCAGATAGTCACCATAACCATCGACTGTCACTCCGGGGAGACCGTCCCCTTCTCCATTAAGCCAGCGAAAAGCATCGGTTTGCTCCAGTTGCGCATACTGCCGCAGTTGTTTTGCCTGAATCAGCCGCTTTTCCAGCCACCCCTTAGTCAATTTTATCTTGCCGGAATCAAGAATCCTGGCCACAATTCTATCTTTCGGGTCATAGAGTGCCGTCGCCAGATGGTTCTGCTGTTCATCAACCAGAGCGATCAGGTCACCGGAAGCCCCCGCGGGCCATTGTTTCGTATAGCGATCAGCAATAACCCATGGATGGCCCAATTTCACCATACGGACGGTGTCTGGACCGACTTGACATTTTTGCATAGCTAATTTCCTTCGGATTTTTTGGGGCAAATTTTCCAGAATTGAATTGTAACCGACCGGCAGCGACACGCCAAGTGGCAGATTCTATTTTATTGTTAAGATCACAGTTAAAAAAGAGAATCTGGTAAATTTTTACAAATTACCCCGGTTCAATGTTATACTGGGAAGCAATGACTATGGAGGACTCTTAAATGAGTAGTAAATTTAAAAATCAAATTCGTGAGCAATTCGGCAGGACCGCTGCCGCATACGTCGAAGCGACCCATTTTTCCGGAGGTGAAGATCTGGAAGAAGCGGCCCGACTGCTCAAACCATCCCATGATGATAATATGCTCGATGTCGCCTGTGGTGGTGGCCACATGGCACTCTTCTTTGCACCGATGGTTCGCCAGGTTGTTGCCTCTGACCTGACGATGCAAATGCTAAAAAAAGCTCAGGAGCACATCGCTGAAGAGGGACGGGTTGATAATGTGGTATTCCGCGAAGCTGATGCCGAGGATCTCCCCTTTCCAGCCGGATCTTTCACACTGCTCACCTGCCGTATCGCCCCCCATCACTTTGCCGATGTCCCCAAGGCGCTGCGTGAATTCCACCGTGTCTTACGCCGCGGTGGTCGAATGGCGATTATTGACACCCTGATGCCTTCAGATCCGGAGATTGCTGAGTTCTTTCAAACAATGGAAAAAATGCGCAATCCGACCCACATCAAAGCATTCAGTGAAGATGAGTGGCAGAACATGATTCAGGATTCTGAATTGATCCTGCAGGAAACACAGATCATTTCGAAAACCCACGATTTTCAGGAGTGGACAAAAACTGCCGGGTTAAATCGGACCAAAGTCCAAGAATTGAATAAGTTTTTCATGGATGCTCCGCAAAAAATCCATGATTACTTCAAGATTGAGTCTTTTGCCGGAGAAGTTGAGTCATACACGGATAAAAAACTTTTGATTTATGCAAAAAGGAAAGAAAAAGAGAAGCATATCCATCAGAAGGCGGCACAGAATATTCCAGCGGAGGGACTACAGGAGACACCGGATCAGCCTGAACTACCATAACTCAATCTGCCGACGAATCAACTCACTGCTGTTGTTTTCAGCCACCCATTGGAGCAAACGCTCCGCCTGTGGGGTTTGCTGATTCTTCAATACCACCACACCGTTTCTGCGTAACTGGGTGACACCGGCATAGGCGACAGCACTTCCCTTGATAGTCCGGCGGACTGCAGCTGTTGAGGTTTTAAACAGCCATTCAAGATCGACTGGAATACGCCTGTCTGCCTCAACCCGGGGGGGACAAATGGTGGTACAATCATCACAACCAAACAACCAATCTCCAACTAATTCAGCTTCTTGTTGAGATAATACCCCCCGCTTTTCAATGGTCAGGTAGCTGATGCACTGTCGTGCATCAATCGGTTGCCCGGGCTTGATTGCCCCGGTAGGGCAGTTTTTCAAACAGATGCCACAACACTCACAGGAAACCGGAATCTGGGGTTGCTGGATAACTTCCGGCAACTCTTCATCAATAAACAGACAGCCGATAAAAAACCGGCTGGTTCCCGAATCAGCAACCCGGAGTAATGTGTTACTCCCCACCTCACCAAGACCACCAACCACTGCAAACAACCGCTCATAGACGGCCGCGGTATCAACAGTCGCTTCGACATGAAGGTTTTCTCCAAGCAACAGTGACAATCTAGCCAGAAGTACCTGCCCGCTCCGGTGATAATCAACGTCCCTTGCAGATGCGGAGATATAACCAAAAGGAGCACCATTGAGAGGGGGTGGAAAAGAGTGCGTCGCAGCAGGATCCCCCCACCGATTGGCGAAAGTGACAACGATGACCGATTTGGCGAAAGGAAAAGTCTTCCACGGATCGGATTTTCCCGCCAACATCCGCTTGAGATAGCCCATCTCACCATGCATTTCCAGCTTCAGCCAGTCGGCCACCTGCACCGTGTTTGCTTCGATAGATTGCCGTAAAACCGGATTATCCATCCGAATACATGCTGCTGAATGGGCCCCGACCTGTCGGGTAGTATCTGCCAGCCACTCACTGAAATGATCTCGATTTGTTTTGTTAATGACCATCAGCTCTCAGATGACGAAGTCCAGCGACATTTTTAGATGAGTAATCCGTATTTTTACTAACCGTATTCTGGGGACACGTAACGGGTACATGTCCCCAGAATACTCAGCTACGGTGGCTAAGCAAAAATTTCGTCCTGCAAGGCTTGGTGGTTTTTCAGGGGTGAAGGCATACATCAGTATGTCAAGATCCTGAAAAATCACCATAACACCGCAGGTCGAACTTTTTGCAACGCCATCAGAACATGAATCGCCGCATACTCACATTCATCAACAACCCCACCCCGATCATCGTTGTCACCATACTGGTCCCCCCGTATGAGAACAGGGGTAACGGAACACCAACGACCGGAAGCAACCCGATCACCATCCCCAGATTAACCACAATATGCCAGAACAACATTGCCGCCACCCCGACGGCAAGAAACAAACCGAACTTATCGGCAGCCCGGCGGGCGACATAGAGAGACCAGACAATCAGAAACAGGTAGAGGAGTAAAATCACCAAACTTCCGGCAAACCCCCACTCTTCGGCAAAGACGGAAAAAGCAAAATCGGTATGACGCTCAGGTAAGAATGCCAGCTGGGATTGGGTTCCCTGAATAAACCCTTTGCCGAAGAAACCGCCACTGCCAACCGCTATTTTAGATTGAATAATATGGTAGCCGCTTCCAAGCGGATCGGCCTCCGGGTTTAAAAAGGTCCGAATTCTCGCCCGTTGATAATCGTGAAGGCCAAACCAACCGGCCACTCCCACCAATCCGGCGAGAACCATTAACCCGACCAAGGTACTACGCTTCAACCCTGCAAACAGCAACATCGTCATAGAGATAAAAATAACCATCATTGCCGTTCCCAGATCGGGCTCTTTGAGGATGAGGAGCACCGGCAACAGTAGCAGGAGAGCCGGTTGCCAGAGTTCCGAGAGGCTGTAGCCAAATGGCGTTGTCGTTTCTGCAAAGATTTTGGCCAGCAGCAGGATCATCGCAATCTTGATAACTTCACCGGGTTGCAGGTTGAAAAAACCAAGATGAATCCACCGAGTGGCCCCCATAGTCGTTCTACCGATAAGCAGGACATAAATCAACAACACCAGGCTTAAACCGTAGATATGGATAGCAAAGTGCTCTAAATGGCGATAGTCAAACAAGCAGATCAACTGGGCAAGCAGAACCCCGCCGGCCAGCCAAAGAAGTTGCTTCAGGTAGAGAGGAGTCCCCCCGCTGACATGGTCGCTATAGGTGGCACTATATAAATTTGTAATGCCAATTCCGGCAATCAACAACACCGTCAGGAACAGGACCCAGTCAAAGTTAGACACCAGCCGTCGATCAAACATCATCTACTCCTTCGGTTCCTGTTGTTTCTGCTTTTTCAGCTCCATGTAGCGCTGAATAATCCGTTTGGCAATCGGCCCGGCAGCCCGCCCCCCCGACTGGCCATGCTCCACAACAACGGCAACAGCGATCTCTGGCTGTGCCGCCGGAGCATAGGCAACAAAAAGGGCATGAGGTCGAAACCGGTAAGGTATTTTACCATCTTTATCGAGCTCTTCCTCTTTATCGGTTTTACGCCGAACAACCTGTGAGGTTCCGGTTTTCCCGGCCACCAGAACATTATCGAGATGTGCCGCATGCCCCGTTCCGTGGGGTTCATTAACGACGGCAACCATTCCATCCTGAACCGCTTTCCAGGTTTCCGGTGAATAATGAACCTGACGGACAACTTCGGTTTCCGGTTGCAACAGCAAATTGCCGTCCCAATCCTCAATTTTTTTTATCACCCGCGGCTTCAACACCTTGCCCCGGTTGGCAATAGCGGCCGTCATCACGGCTAACTGTATCGGGGTTGCGAGGACAAAACCCTGCCCGATCGAGGCAATGACTGTTTCACCAGCATACCAGGGTTTGTTGTAGCGTTGATGCTTCCACTCCTGTGACGGCATCAGTCCTGAACGTTCCCCCGGAAGGGGATAGCCAGTTGGAGCCCCCAAGCCAAGCTCCCTGGCCGCCTTTGACAACTTATCAATCCCGAGCTCTAATCCAACGGTATAAAACCAAACGTCACAACTCTCCCGCAGTGCTTTTTTAAAATCGGTCTCTCCATGACCCCGTTTTTTCCAGCACCGATAACGGGAACCGCCGATCAAAAAATCACCCCGGCAATTGATCTTTCTTTTGGTGTTAATCACCCCGTCACGCAATGCCGCCAAAGCAACAACCATCTTAAACGTTGAACCGGGAGGATATTGACCAGAAATCACTTTATTCTGCAATGGATGACGGTTATCCAGCGCTAATTCCCGCCATTCACCACCGGAAATCCCTTTCGCAAACAGAGCCGGATTAAAAGTCGGCCGACTCACCATGGCCAAAACCTCACCGGTTCTCACATCCAGAGCAACTGCCGCACCGGTTTCTCCGGCAAAAACCTCATCGGCAGCCCGTTGCAACTCACGATCGAGGGTCAGATAAATTTTGTTTCCCGGCCGGGCCGGTTCCACCTGCAGTTGACGCAACAGCTTCCCCTGGACATCAACTTCTACCAACCGCTGCCCCTTTTCCCCATGCAAATAGGACTCATAGGTTCTTTCAATGGCAGTCTTACCAACAAAGTCCCCACCCCGGTAGTGAGCATATTTCTTATTCTGTAATTCGGCTTTAGTGATTTCACCAAGGTAGCCGATAAGGTGAGCCGCCGACCCATGATCAAGGTAATCACGAACCGGGCGAACCTCGGTTAACACCCCCGGAAGGTCAACCCCATGTTCCTGAACCTTCTCCATAACCTCCCTGCTGACATCCATAGCAAGAGGAGTCGGCCGGTAAATAGCAAATCGCTTCCCCTTTTTCCAGCGCCGTTCCAGTTCAGGGATTTCCAGATTGAGAAGTGGCGCTAGTTTTTCAAACAGGAGGGTTCTATCTTCCACATCCTGTCGCATAACAGAGATCTGAAAAGAAGGGCGATTACCAACCAGTAAAACTCCATTTCGATCAAATATAGGGCCGCGCGGTGCATCGAATGAGAGGATGCGGGTTCGATTTCGGACTGAACGATCATGCAGATTCTGGTAACTGATAACCTGCAGATACCAGAGACGGAGGAGGAGGAGAAAGAAGATAACGGTAGCAGCCATAGAGTAAAAAAAGAAACGTTGCTGAACTACCTGTAATTTTTTCCAGTTCTGATCAAGACCCATAGCGTTTACTCTGGTGAACTAAACCTGCCAGACCGGGCCGATAGCCACAAAAACATTGAAAGCGGAGGAGCAGATACAACAAAATTGCGGCAAAGAATAGATTCGCAAAAAATTGCTTAGGAATAGCCGGCAACAGGATATGGAAAACCGAAGCGGTCTCGGCAAAAATGGTCAGATAAAGAGCTATAAGTAAATTCTGCAGTAATGTTCCGGCAGCAATCAATAGCAGCAATAGGGGGGGACTCTCGGCATTGAACTGTTCCGTGAGGGTGCGGGTGACAAGAATGATAACCAGATAAACTGAAACATATAACCCCAGACTGGGGCCGCAAAAACTATCCTGAATCGCCCCCAGCAACAAACCGGAGATCAGTGCGCGGGATAAGCTCTCACTCAACCCCAGGTACAAAATCAGCAATAAAATTAAATTAGGTCGCCAATTCGGGGATAAAAATAACGGAAAGACACTACTCTGCAATAAAATAAAGAAGATTCCGACCAGTAGAAACAGCAAGATCCCCCTCATAAGTCATCCTCTCCAACAATCACCATAACCTCTTCTAAATAGGAGAAATCGACTGTTGGAATCGCCTTAACTTGCTGAAACAAACCAAATTGACCCTTCTCAACAGTTTTAATTACCCCGAGTGGTAACCCTTTAGGAAAAACACCCCCCATTCCGGATGTGACCAATAGATCTCCGACCTGAAGATCGGCATCGCGTAAAGCATACTCTATCGAGAGGTTATCCCCTCTGCCCCGCACCACACCGCGGGTTCTGGTTCGTTGAACCAGGGCGGCAACGGCAGAAGAGGCATCGGTTATTAACAGAACCCGGGCACTTTCAGGGGCAACCTTAATAATCCGTCCCACCACCCCCTGGGCAGCAACAACCGGCAGCCCATTTTTTAATCCGGAAAGGGTTCCCTTATCGATAAGAATGGTCCGAGCCCAGTTACTGGCATCTTCACCGATAACCTGTGCAGGGAGTGCGGGACGATCCAGATCATCGACAAAAGCAAGTAATTTTCGTAATCGGACGTTTTGCTGCAACACCTCCTGGGCCTGCTGCAACTCTGCCCGTAAATTCAAATTTTCCCGCTCAAGCTGTTGGTTCTGCTGACTGGTATCAACCAGCCAGAGATAGTTGTCCCAAACTCCAGTTATGGAATCGACAACACTATCGATACTGCTTTGAAATGGTGCAGAAAAGGTGAGGACAGCCCGCTCAAAAAAAGTGGTGGCGGTTTTTTGACGGAGGTTATAGGAATAGAGAACAACCGTTGCCAGTACAAGAATAATTGCCAACAACACAAATTGGTAGCGTCTTAGCAGTTCACGCACTCAAGCTGCTCCAAGCAGATTTGGTGATAACATAACAGTCAACCAGGACAAAACAACACTGACAAGAAGAGGAACACCGCGAATTTTCCCGGATGAAATTGCACCCGACAATCGGAAATGAGTCCCCCTGGTATTAAGAATCGATAGAAACCTGTTTCAGCAGATCCAGTTGGTCCAGAACGGCTCCAGAGCCTAAGACAACGCAGGAGAGTGGATCTTCGGCAACCACTACGGGCAACCCGGTCTCTTCACGCAGTAATGTATCCAGATGTTTCAAATAGGCACCACCGCCAGCAAGGATAATCCCCTTATCGACGATATCTGCCGCCAATTCCGGTGGAGTCCGTTCCAGAGAGACCCTGACTGCCTCAACAATTATTTTAATCGGCTCAGTCATTGCCTCACGAATTTCATCAGAATTAACATCCATGGTTTTCGGGATACCACTGACCAAGTCACGCCCTTTGATATCCATGGAAATCGGCTCCTCTCCCGAGTTATAAACATTTCCAATGCCGATTTTAACTATCTCTGCAGTTCTTTCACCGATCAGCAGATTATACTTACGCTTCATATACTGGACGATCGCCTCATCCATCTTATCACCACCGACGCGCACACTTTGCGAGTAGACAATTCCTGCCAGAGAGATAACCGCAACTTCGGTGGTTCCGCCACCGATATCCACAATCATGTTTCCAGAAGCCTCGGTAATTGGTAAACCTGCTCCAATAGCAGCCGCCATCGGCTCTTCAATGAGATAAACTTCCCGCGCACCTGCCGATTCGGCAGATTCCCGAACCGCTCGCTTTTCGACCTGAGTAATCCCCGAGGGGACACAGATAACAATCCGGGGTCGAATTAAATTCTTCCGATTATGTGCTTTCCGGATAAAATAACGGAGCATCTCCTCGGTATGATCAAAATCAGCAATAACCCCGTCTTTCATCGGGCGGATTGCAACAATACTGCCGGGAGTCCGGCCGAGCATCTCTTTTGCATCTGTCCCGACAGCCAAAACCTTACGCTGGCCGGCAGAACCGGTCTTTACCGCGACAACAGAGGGCTCACTGACAACTACCCCCTTCCCTTTCATAAAAACCAGAGTATTTGCTGTCCCCAGATCAATAGCAAGATCGTTTGAGAACATACCCCATATAGCATTAAAAATATTAAACATAACCGTCCTGTCAACGCCGCAAGCGACTTAATAATTGGATTGGATATCTGCTCAAAAGCTCGGACACTCTAGCAAAGCAACCATTTTTGTGCAAGCGTTAAGCGGGTAAAAAATGATTGCTTTTCAGTAAATTACTAGTCTAACATGCGAGCCTGTTTTTTGTTCCGAATCAACCAAAAATAATATGAGGAGTACCACCGTAATGCTTCAATTTGTCAGATCAAAACAAAAATCGGTCCTGATCAAAATCGCCTTCGGCATAATTATCCTAAGCTTTATCATCGGTTACACAATGCTGACATCGCCTGCTGACCAACGGGCCAAGCAGGGGAGAGAAACTGCTGCCCGAGTTAATGGCGATGAGATCAGCTATGATGCATTTCAAAATAGTTACAGTAATCTCTACAACCTCTATCAAAATATCTATCAGGGTAAATTTGATGCAAAACTGGAGAAACAGCTCAATCTCCCTAGGCTGGCTATGCAGCAGCTGATTGACGAGACACTGCTGATACAGCAGGCACAGGAACTCAACCTGGAAGTGACGAAACAGGAGCTGGTTGACAGTATCGCCCAATACAACGCTTTTCAGGTTGACGGCAAATTCAACCGGGATCGTTATCTTGAGGTTTTAAATTACCAACGGATGAAACCGGAACAGTTTGAAGCATCACAACAGAGAAAATTGCTCACCCAGAAGGTCCGGGAACGACTGCAACAAGGGGTCAGCATCAGTGATAGTGAACTTGCCGCAGCCTTTCATCAGGAGAATGACCAAATCAACCTGAACTATGCCTGGATGACTCCCGCACTGGTAGAATCCAAAATCAAGATCACCGAGATCGCACTGAACCAATTCTTTGAGCAGAACAAGGAAAACTTCCGGATCCCGGAAAAAGTATCACTTCGCTACCTCCAATTTGATCCGGCCCGCTACGAAAGTGAAGTCAGTCCCCCTACGGATGAAGAACTGCAGCGCTATTACCGCCATAATCTCGATCGGTTTGAGATCATGGAACAGGTTAAGGCAGCCCATATTTTACTCAGTGTTGCAAAAGATGCCGACAGTGAAACTGTACAGAAAAGACGGGATCTTGCCGACCAGTTATTAGTCCAACTTCAGAACGGGGCCGATTTTAGTCAGCTGGCAAAAACCTACTCCGACGACAAAAGTAATGCTGCCAACGGTGGGGAACTCGGCACTTTTGGTCGGGGGACCATGGTCAAGGAATTTGAAGATGCGGCTTTTGCTCTACGCCCCGGACAACTCAGTGGCGTTGTTCAAACCCCTTTCGGTTTTCATATTATCAAGGTTGAAGAGTATACAGAGCCCGGGGTTAAACCACTGGTTGATGTCATAGACGAGGTCAAAGCGGGCCTAAAACAGGAGAAAGCTCACCAACTGGCCTATGAAAAAGCGATGGATGCTTACAATATTAATCGGAAGACTGGAAATCTGGAAACAGCAGCAACAGCCAACGATCTAGGCATCAAGGAAACCGGGGTTTTCTCGATAAATGATGCAATTGATGGCATCGGTAACGTCCCGGAAATCAACCAGGCTGCCTTCGCCTTAAAGGAAAATCAGCTGGCTCGGCCAATCCAGACGACTCAAGGGGTCTTCCTCTTCACCCTGAAAGAGCGGCAGCCAAGCCACTTGCCTAAACTGGGGGAAGTCAAGTCACTGGTTGAGCAGCTCTACCGGGTTGAACAGGCACAAACTCTGGCGCAAAAAATGGCGAATCAGCTACTGCAGCAAGCAACCAAAAAGAAGAGCTTACTTGCTGCAGCTAAAAGTTTGAACTTAACCGTGGAAGAAACCGGTGATTTCAGTCGCAGTTTCGGCTATTTCATCCCCCGCATTGGAACCTCGCAAAAACTTTCCGAAGCCGCTTTTAACCTGACCAAAGAGGCCCCAATTGCAAAACAGGTTTTCACTATCAATGACAAATTTCTGGTTGTCAGTTTAAAAGATGCCAAAACTGCAGATCTGGAAGCGATAACCAAGAACGACCGGGAACAGCTAAAAAACCGCCTACTTGCCGAGAAGAAGCAACGGGTGGTTGCTGACAAACTGAAACAACTGGCAAAACGTGCTGAAATTCAAATTATGGTTCCGGAATTAAGCGGCAGCTTGGCCAATGAAGGGAACAAGTCATGACACCGATTGTAACTCAAACCGATTGTCCGGAACTCAATCTGGTAAACCGTGGCAAAGTCAGAGATATTTACGACCTTGGAGAACACCTGCTAATCGTAGCCAGTGATCGGATTTCCGCCTTTGATGTAATTATGGATGTGGGAATCCCGCAAAAGGGGTATGTCCTGACCCAAATCTCAAAATTCTGGTTTGAGCAGATGAGAGACCTCATCCCCAACCATCTGATTGCTACTGATGTTGATGATTTTCCAGCAATCACCCATCAATATCGGGATCAACTTGAGGGGCGCAGCATGCTGGCAAAAAAAGCTCAGCCACTCCCGGTTGAATGCATTGTCCGTGGCTACCTCTCGGGCAGCGGCTGGAAAGAGTATCAACAGTGCGGTTCACTATGCTCAATCCTACTGCCAGCCGGACTGGTCCAGAGTGATAAATTACCGGAAACTCTGTTTACCCCGTCAACCAAAGCCGAGCTCGGTGAGCATGATGAAAATATCTCCTTTGAACAGACCATTGAGCTGTGTGGAGAAGAAACTGCCGAACAGGTCAAGGAGATCAGCATTAAAATATACGAAAGAGCTCGTGATTTAGCCGACAAGAAAGGGTTGATTATTGCTGATACCAAGTTCGAATTCGGCTTGCTGGATGGGCAACTGATCTGGATTGATGAAGCGCTGACTCCAGATTCCTCCCGTTTCTGGCCAAAAGATCAATATCACCCCGGAAGTGCTCAACCGAGCTTTGACAAACAATTTCTACGTGATTATCTGGAGACCCTTGATTGGGGGAAGCAGGCTCCCGCCCCCAAACTACCCGAAGAGATCGTTAAAAAAACCGGTGAGAAATATCTGGAAGCACTCAAACGTCTCACTGCATAATCACTGACAGTCCCCTATTGTCCCCGTCCGACCATGACCTGGAAACACTGGCCGGACGGCGGGCTTAAATTCCGTGATGTATTGATGGCATAGCGTGCCGCTTTTGATCTGTCCCTGCTTAAATTTCAGGAAATAATCCGGATTATTGACTGAGATCCCCTCCTTCTCACCACCTATCGACCGATCAGAATTCTCAATTGGCCGGAGAAACCGGCAACAGTCTAAATATTACAATAGGGAGTACAATTGTGGGTGCCATACTATGCTCGAAAATGCTATTATTAGCGATGAGATTTTGCTGAAATGGATTCCACCCAGCATGGTTCATGGGATCGTCACGTTGGTGGCACCGACTCAATCTCCTTTTACCTGTTGGCCTGCTGATTCACCGGGTCAAAATGAATCTGATATCCTTCTAAGTCGGGATAATAGGAACAATGCTAAAATCCATCTTTAAAGGATTGGCCGGCAAGAAAAAGGCGGTCAACGATCCTATTCATGGTTACGTCATAGCTGCCTGTGAAAAAATAGAGAGTCGCTCGGTTCTCAAACAAAACATCTCAGAAGCCAGCTTCTGTGTTGTTGACCTGGAAACAACCGGCTTAGACCTGACCACCGATGTCATTATTAATATAGGTGCGGTTAAGCTCAAAAAAGGGAAAATCACCAAACTTTTTGAAGCCTACACCAAGCCCCTGATCCCGATCCCGCAAGAGTCAACCGCATTTCATGGCATGGTTGACTCAATGTTTGTTGATAAGCCACAGGTTGGTGAGGTCTTACCTGAATTCCTCCAATTTATCGGTGACAGTGTCATCGTGGGACACCATATCAATTTTGATATCCGGATGCTGCATCGCCACCTGAAAGAGATTTATGACGTGGGCATTGCCGATACCATCTGGCTCGATACCATGTTTCTCTACCAGATTTCTCATGAGGATCAAAAACATCAGCCACTTGATCATCTGCTGAAACACTATTGTGTTGAGTGCGATCAACGTCATACAGCACTGGGAGATGTTGTAGCAACGGCTAAGGTGTTTGTCAAAATCATGAAGGAACTCCCCCCCTCTTTTGAAACAATCGGTGACCTTTACCGAGCTCAGAACGAAATGCGCAGAAAGGATTTATAGCCCATGTCTGAACCTGTTTGTCAGTATGGCCGAAATGTTATCTCTGCCGAAGAATACGAAGAACTACTGCAGCTAGAAACAAACCAGGTCGTTGATACTCTGGCAAAAAAATACCTGCAATGGGAAACCCCCTATCAGAGCGTATTGGATACGTCATGGGCACCATTTTACCGCTGGTTTCCGGGAGGTAAAATTGACATTTGGCAGAATACTATCGGCAAACACTTGCGAACTCACAGGCGCAATAAAGCTGCCCTGATGTGGGTCGGAGTCGATGGACGGGAACGGGTCTACACCTATCACACCCTCGCCTATGAGGTTGAACGACTGGCGATGGCATTACTGAACCTCGGGGCACAAAAAGGGGACAAGGTCCTGATTTTCACCCCTGATCTTCCAGAAACTATTGTCACCATGCTCGCCTGTGCCCAGATTGGCGCCATCCATATCATCTATCACATTGCTTTCTCTTCTGAAGCTCTGGCCGAACGGTTACAGGATTGCCAGGCGATGTATATTGTCACCGCCGATGGCTGCCCACAAACCGCACACCGACTCAAAGAGAAGGTCAATGATGCTTTAAATAAAATTGACTATGATATCAAACATTGTATCGTCATTGAGAGAACCGGCGAACGGGTCCATATGCGGCCCAAACGTGATCTCTGGTATCAGGATCTGATCACCGATGAAAAATTTTGTCGGAGGGATGACGTCAATACCGTCCATGCGGCCAATGATCCCCTGTTTATGCTTTACACAACGTCCAAAACCGAAACAGCCAAAGCCGTCGTCCACAATATTGCCGGGTTTCTCATGTGGGCACAGTTTACCACTGAGTTACTGTTTGATATGAATGATCGGGATATTTTCTGGTGTACCGCTGATCTGGCCTGGATAACCGGGCATACCTATGGTCTCTATGGCCCCCTCTCCCTCGGCAGTACCGTGTTCATCTATGAGGGAAGTATCACCTATGAAAACACTGCCCTGTTTTTTGATTTTCTGGATCGTTTTCATATCACCAAAATGTTCAGCAATCCGGCCCTGCTACGCAGTGTTATGCGAGCTAAAAACAGTCGTCAGTATGAGGCCAAATCAGCGAACTCTCTACGACTGATCGGCTGTGGCGGGGGGGAGATCAAGGAAGACCTCTACCATTGGGTTCTTCATACTCTGCCGAAACAGGGTAAGATTCCGCTGGTCAACATCTGGGGACAAACTGAATCGGGGGGGAGCTTAATGGCCAATGTCCCCGGGATGATCGGTAGCAAACAAAATACCCGGTTGAAACCGCTCCCCGGGGTTAAGTGTCTTCTGGTGGACAAGAGAGGGGAGCCAATTAAAAACAGAGATGATGCAGGATTTCTGGTTCTCACCGACCCCCTGCCATCTATCTGCAGCAATCTGTATGGAGACAGCACAACCTACCGGTCTATTTACTGGGAGAAGTTCAAAGGGAAGAAATATTATTCAACCGGTGACCAGGCAATTGCCTGGAACGATGGAAGCTACATTCTCACCGGTCGTTCAGATATTGCCTTAAGTGCCGGAGCGGGAAACCGCAAAATTGCCGAGGTGGAAGCAACCATTCTCAGCCATGAACGGGTTAAAGAGTGTGCCGTTGTGTTTATCGACCACCCGGTTCATGGCTATATGTTGTTAGCTTTCTGCGTGTTAAAATCGTATAAAAATGAAAGTTACAATGCTGAATCGTTGCAGTCGATCAAAGAGCATATCATCGAGGAGAGTGGTGAAATCGCCCTCCCTGATGCGATACGGTTGACCAAGTTTCTCCCCAAAACTCCAGACAATGAGATCAATCGGCCATTACTTAAGGAAATCTCTCTGCAGATGGAGGGATTGTAGCAGCAGTGACAGAAAGATGAATTTGTTTTAAAACCACCAACTCCCGTATGACGCAGCCGGAGAGAAACAAAACCTTGTAGAATTTATTCGGGGGACACGTAACAAGTACATGTCCCCCGAATACTCATCACCTCAAAAAAAATCGAGACAGCCAGCCAAATTTCCGCTTTATCTGCTGACTGAACCCATGGAGTCTGCCCAAGTCACGAGCGACAGCAGGCAAACTTCCCAAGCCAAATAGAGCTACGATCAGAACGCCCAATAGCAGCAACTCCCAAGGGCCAAGACCAAGAATCATCAGATATCCAGCAGCAGATGGCCACCGGAACCGGCAACAACCTCACCAATCAGATGAACGGGAACCTGTCGACTAATAAATTGTTCTTCCAGAGCGGCTGCCTTCTCCGCTGGCACCGCAATCAACAACCCCCCTGAAGTTTGTGCATCACTGAGCAAATCAAGCAATAACGGGTCACCGTTTTCATGTCCAACCA
>Ga0256827_10000647_pt1 | contig 21816 bp, 19 predicted proteins | sample CV84metaG_FD_185977 | JGI IMG/M metagenome (GOLD analysis project Ga0256827, IMG submission 185977) | Hydrothermal vent microbial communities from East Pacific Rise, Pacific Ocean - CV84 | ecosystem: Environmental > Aquatic > Marine > Hydrothermal vents | place: Pacific Ocean: East Pacific Rise... | reverse complement strand
ATAGGCTTTACTTGGTGCTATCATATAGATATCATCTGTCCCAGTAAGGTACTCGCCACTTGTTGCATTGTTTTTATCAAGATCGAATCCGGTAAAGACGATTCTATCTACCTCAAGAGGCGTTGTTGTACCCTGTACAACTGCTGTTATTTTAAGATCCATATAGGCAAGATTGTCGCCTGCATCCCTATCTCTTAATCTTGTTTCAAGCACTCCACTACTAACATCGATACAATGTCCACTTTGGGTAATTTGATCATATTCATTGTCTTCTGCTATAATTTCTACAAGGAGATCCAGTGCTTGTCCGTTATAAGAAGCATTTGTTCCTAAACGATAAATATCACCTGCTAAACAAGTGGCAAGATCTCCATCTCCATTTGTCTTGATAATTGTATTATCTAACTCTATATCCACAGCATAGGTAAACATAGGGAAAAGTGCAGAAAGTGTCAAAAAAGTCAGTAGCCTAAGCCAGTGTAGTATCGGTTTCATTGGGGTATACTCCTAATTTTCACATCGAACTTAAATTAGGTAACCCGGCGGTCTGACCCAGAAATAGGGAGGGGGGAGATCCGTAGCTTTCCGTCCCTATCTTTCGACAGGTTTGGCTTTGTCAGAACAGTAGTGCGAGTGCATTCTCGGTAAATTATACTTAAAAAATGTCAAAAAAAGATTAATTATACTTTGTCTAAGACTAAAAAATATGAATTTTAAGATTTTTTTATAAAATATCATTCAAAAATTAGACTTTTTATTATAGTGACTCTAATGCATACCCTATTTTGCTATGGGAAACCACCGGTAAATCCGGCAGAAGCTTTCTAACGGAATATACTAAAGTACGCAGTGCAGAATCTGCTATCTCAGTCTCCTCCCATATGAAAGAAATCAGTGTATCATAACTGACTGTTTGATTGATATGTTTGGCCAACACTTTGACAAGAAGATGCTGGTTTTTGGTAAGATCTACAGGTTTGCCTTTCCGATAGAGCTGGGATTGTTTTTTGGTATACGTATAAACTTCACTGATGACAACCGTGTCATGATTTTCATCTATAGCGGCAGTATTGCTTTCTATACTTTTACGCGCTTGATACTGTTTATAGGCTATCTGGATCGTTACAATGACATCTTTACTTGTAAATGGTTTACAGATGAACCCATAGGGAGAAAGTTCCAGTGTCTCTTCTACCGTCTCATCGTCATTATGTGCCGTAATAAACACAATGGGCACTGCATATTTTTCAAGAATTTTGCGTGCCAGCTGTATACCGTCCATAGGGCCTTTGATATTGATATCCATCAGGATCATATCACACTCCAGATCTTTTATCTGTGTCAAAAGCTCTGCCGCATTATCAAAACACCCCACCACACTCGTATCATGTTGGGCAAAGATATCTTGCAAAAAGCGTTGTGTGATTGCCTCATCCTCTACAATGACTATACGTTTAGGCAAGGTCATCTTCATACTCCTTTAGATCAAAATAGATTCTAATTATAGCACCATTTTCCCCATCCATGGTAATGGTGCCGTTGCGCAGGGTTCCGCTCAAGTCTTTGATCAGAGTCACACCCAGAGAGCGATATGCCTTTCCTGTATCAAAGCCTTTACCATTATCTTCTATCGTCAAAGCACCTCTGTTACCGATATGCTTAAGAGAAATTCTGATCTCGCCTATATAATCATCAAATGCATGCTCTATAGCATTGGTCACTGCTTCATTGACGATCAATCCTATATTCATTGCCGTCTTCATATCAATCATAAGTTTGTCAATATCCGTGTGGACATAATGCTCAGTATAGAGCTGCAGGCTTTGGACGATCTCCTCAAGATACTTTTTGATATCTACTTGTTCGAAGCTTTGGTCAGAATAGAGATTTTTATGCATCAAACTCATTGCTTTGAGGCGGTCGATATGGGTCTCAAACATCTTTTTGTATTTGGGGTCGTCGATTTTGAAAGACTGGGATTCCAGCAACCCCATAATCACCTGCATGTTGTTTTTTGTACGGTGGTGTACCTCTTTGAAGAGCATCTTATTCTCTTCCAAAGCAACATGTAGCCTCTCCTCATAAGAGCTTCGCTCTTTTTCAATAATATACAGCATATAGGAGACCACCAAAAACCCCAATACAATCTGAGAAAGCAACTCCCAACCATAAACAAACTTCACCTGCGCCACATAGGAGACCAGCGGAACAATAAGCAGTATAATGAACATATAGGCATTCCAGACAATCCCTTTTTTAACGCCAAGAAAGTAGAAAACAAAGATAGGAAGAGAGGCAAGCCAAAAGATAGAAAGCTCCGGGTCTTTGTCCGGAAGCACCAATGAGATCGCCAGTAAAAAGGTCAAAGCACCTAGGATCATATAGGAGATCTGCTCGATATTGGTATAGTAAGGGAAGACTAAATAGCCGATCACCAAGATCACAACCATCCCCATTTCAACTGCCAAGATACCATAATACCCCTGCACAAGGTTTTCATAGGCATAGAGCAGAATCACAAAAGAGCCTATCAGAATAAACAGATTGACCAGCGTGGCTCTCAGCCTGTCGCGGCTCCCCGGAGGAAAATGCTTACCTTTAAGAATCTCTGATTCAAGAAATGCAATCATTTTTCCTCCTTTTTGTAAGATAGTTAAATGCTATCATAGCAGATTTATTGTTAAATTTTTCGTTTTAGATATGCCATGGCAGTAGCGATAATATCATCATCGTCCTTGCTTGATGACTTAAGTATCTCTCTCTGTCTGTCTGCATCCAAGAACTCTACAAAGACCTTCTCCCCATAGGAGGAGAGCTTGGAGATACCCTGCTCTCTGGCTAGTACTTTCATCACCATGATATCAATAAACTGTCTGGTCACCCTATCAAGCTTACCGAAACGATCGGCGATCTCCTCTTCGATCTCATAGACTTCTCCCGCACTCTCGCACAGTGAAAGACGACGATAAAGTTCCAACCTGAGTCTATCCTCCTCGATGAGCTCCTCATTGAGATAGGCATCTACAGAGAGTTTCATATCAATCTGTTGTGTCACCTCCTTGTCTTTGCCGCTGAGTTCTCTGATCGCATCTTCCAACATTCTCAGATAGAGTGAGTAACCGATCTGCTTGATATGCCCCGACTGTGCCTCTCCGATGATATTTCCTCCACCTCTGATCTGCAGGTCATTGAAAGCAAGCACTGCACCACTGCCAAGCTCTGAATGAGACTCTAGTGCCAGAAGACGGCGTTTGGCATTGTCAGTCAGATGCTCTTTGTCCGCCACAACAAAGTAACAGTACCCTTCCTTGCTGCCTCGTCCGACACGACCTCTGAGCTGATGCAGATCGGCAATCCCAAAATGGTCTGCCCCCTCTACGATCATAGTATTGGCATGAGGCATATGTATCCCGGACTCTACGATCGAAGTAGAGAGTAGCAGATCATACTCCCCATCCTCAAACTTCATCATCTCCTCTTCTGTTTGTGCCGCAGAGATCTTGGAATGTAGTACTGTCATGCGCAGGTCAGGCAAGATATCCAACAAGTCTTTACGCTTGCTCTCAATACCGGCAATAGAGTTAAAGACATAAAAGATTTGCCCTCCACGCCGTCTCTCTCTAAGGATTGCCTCTTTGATAATACTCTCATCATAACGCTTGACAAACGTCCTGACCCCCTGTCTCTGGGTGGGCGGTGTCAGTATCTCGGAAAAGCTTTTGATCTCAGAAAGAGCCAGATTGAGACTTCGAGGAATCGGGGTGGCAGACATCGAGAGCAGATGGACATCCATAGCGATCTCTTTGAGTGTTTCCTTCTGCTTGACGCCAAACTTGTGCTCCTCATCGATCACCACCAGTGCTAGGTTTTTAAACTTGGCTTTGAGCAGTGCATGGGTACCCACTACGACATCAATCGTCCCTTCACGCAGTCCTGAAAGTGTGGCACTCTTCTCTTTGGCAGTGACATACCTGTCTAGCTTGGCAATACGCATACCATGGGCATAAAAACGCTCTTTAAGGCTTTTGTAGTGCTGTGCACTGAGTAGTGTTGTGGGTGCGATCATCATCGCCTGATAACCATTTTTGGCCGCCACATACATCCCGTTCATCGCCACTTCTGTTTTGCCGAAGCCTACATCTGCAGAGAGTAGCCTATCCATCATCTTGCCTGAACCCATATCTTCCAGCATCTCTTCGATAGCCCGCTCCTGATCCTCTGTATGAATAAACCCTGCTTCAGCCATAAAAATCGAATGCTCCTCCGGTACCTTCAATACGATACCCCTTTTCAGATGCCGTTTGGCAGAAAGAGTAATGATCTGTGAGGCGATAGCAAAGAGCTTCTCTCTGACCTTGGCTTTGAGTTTTTTGAAGCTGGCTTTCCCCATACGATCAAGTACGGGCAATGCACCCCCTTCCGCCACATAGCGGTCGATCGTCTCTAGGTTGGAGACAGGGATCAGAAGGGCATCCTCATTTTGGTAATGGATCACCACAAATTCACTCATAGCACCTAGTATCTCTCTCTTTTCTATACCTCTGAAGATACCAACACCATGATTTTCGTGTACCACAAAATCCCCCGGCTTGAGCGCATCAAGCATAATCGAAGCTTTTTTAACCCGCTTGCGTTTGATCGGCTTGTTGAGAGAGAGAATGAGTCGTTCACTGCTCATCAAGTTGAGAATCCCCTCTTGATAGACAAAGGTGATATTGTCAAAGGATGTCAGCTGGGAGCCTCGGACAATACTCTCATTTTGCGCGATGATCGTGATCTGTTTCTCTTTATGGGTTTCCAGAAATTTGTTGGGATCCAACACTTCCAGATCACGATACCGGGTCGCCTCCGGGATCACTTCAGTCGGAAACGCTACTCTACCAAGCAGTGGCTTGCCAAGACTGTATATCTCATCCAGCTCCTCCTCTAGACTACTGCTACATACGGCATCAAACTGGATAAAGGCACTCTCTGCCAGCTCTCTGAGATGCCAGAGCCCCAAGGCATCTATATCTTTGACAAAAGCTTCATAACTACTGGACTCCACCCGTTCTCTGAGTGCAGCATACTCCTCTTTCTCCAGTGCTAAAAAAGAGGGTGTCACCATCAGTGATTCCAGCTCATCAGGCAAGCGCTTTTGCGTCCCGACAGCATAGGTATGTATCGCCTCTACCTCTTCATCAAAAAGTGAGATGCGGTAGGGGTATGCCGCACCCACAGGGTAGATATCAATAATATCGCCACGAAAAGAGACTTCCCCTTGTTCTGAGGCGATATCAACAAAATGATAGCCCCAGTGGTAGAGCGTCTCTTTGAGCTTCTGCAACGGGAGTGTATCAGCAAACGCAATCTCTCTCATCTGAAAACAGTGGGATTTTGGTAGAGGAAACAGGAGAGAACGAAGTGGGGAGATCAGCAGTTTTTTCTCCCTGCAGGCATGGTAGCTCCCAAGCTGGGAAAAAAGCTGTTTTAGCTCCTCACCATAAGGGCGCATATCATCTCCGGGAGAGACACGAATATCAGGCAATACAAAGGGGTGATAGCCCATAAATCGGGCAATATCCCCGATTTGTATCGCCTCTTTGTCATCTTTGCAGATGAGAAGCTTGGCTTCTTGGAGCGTTTCTAGGTATTCATAGATATTACTTTGGTACATGGCTTGCCTTGTGTCTATTTGCTATTGGTGCGATAGCAATCGCCCCCTACGGAATATTGTTTTAAAAAGGCCTCTACCGTATAAAAAGAGCCAAAGACAAGATAGTCCTCCTCTTTGGCTAACCTATTTTGGTATATCCTGTACGCTAACCCTACTGCTTGCAGTGCACCTTCTATCGCTTCGATGGTTGAAGCACGTTGCGTCTCTATCGGGATGATCTCTACCCTTTTAACCTTAGGCTTGAGCATACGCAGCACCGCTTCATAATCTTTATCATCAAGCGAGTTGTAGATCAGTACTGTCTCCGGCTCCATCACATCCACGATCGCCCTGGCAGCCAGCGGATTGTGCCCTACATCGATACGAATATTCTCTGCCAAGGGATAAAATCGCCCAAAGAGCTCTAAGGTTTCCAAATCCTCTATTTTGTAGGAAATCTCCAAGATATCCAACGCCTGCATGGCTACAGCAGCATTCTCCATGAGATACGTCGGCCAGCCTTTGGTTTTGGCAATTTTTTGTAATCCGTAGGGGTGCCCCTTGTGGATACTCTGTCTATTTTGGGCAACCACAAGGGTTGCCCCTACATTTGATACAATCTCTTTCGCTACCTCCACCACCTCAGAATAGGGTTGCGGTGCCAACAGTACCCTTGTTTGTATACTGCGTATCTTGGTGGCAGCGATCTCCTCGATCGACTCTCCCAGAAATGCCTGATGGTCGATCCCGATAGGGGTGATCACACTCAGCTCTTTGTCACAAACATTGCTTGCATCAAACTCTCCGCCAAGCCCGGCTTCCAGCACCACCAGATCACACTGCTCAAAGACAACCAATGCCAATAATGTCGTATACTCAAAATAGCTCAGTGCATCTGACATCTCTTTACCGAGCATGGCATACAGCCGCAGATGTGCTCTCTGCAGTGTCAGGTCAGAAGCATCCTCCCCATCTATCCAGATACGTTCATTAAAGGTAAGAATATGAGGAGAAGAGAAATGCCCAACATGCTTTCCTGACTTCCAGGCAAGATAAGCAATCATTCTTCCTGTGGAGCCTTTGCCATTGGTGCCAACGATATGTACCGTCTGCGGTCGTCTGATCTGTGGCTGAAGGATTTCATAGGCTCTATGCACACGTACATGATCGATCTCTTTATAATAAAGCGGCTTCCGGCTTAAAAAATCTGCTAGCTCCATCTCTCTACTTACGTGCCTCATGGCTGACTACAAACGCTATAAACTGATCTACCGCTTTCACTGCACATGCCTTGATCGCTTCTCTTTTGGTCTTGGAGGAGCTAAGCGCACTGGGGGTTACATCTGCTTCATGGGTGGTATGAATCTTCCGTACTATATGTCTGCCTCTTGTCCGCAGATCAAAATGTGTCTCCAGATTGACCCGGTATCGCTCTACATACCCATTGGCATCATAACTCAGCGGATCGAAAGAGACTACCCTGTAAGAGATCTTCAAATGCTCTTCTGTCTGAGGGTTTTCGGTGAGTTGGCTTCCCAGACGATAGCGTACAGCCTCACGCATCGCATCTTTGAGGAAAACACCGCTGTCAGGATCTTTTTTTGAGAGAGAGACTTCAAGGTAGAGGGGTTGGGAGAAGAGCTGACGAGTATAGTGTGAAACGGGCTTATAGCCACAGGAGGCCAGCAGAAAAACTGCTAGAGTGAGGAGTGAATAGTGCGTCGTAAATCGTTTTAGTGTATTTTTTCCTAACTGACTTTTGTTGTGTATCCTCATTGTCTCTCCTCTTCGAATCTGTACGGTTTTAGATCGGCTTGACTGCCAGGTTGACCAGTTTGTTTGGCACCACGATCTCTTTGACGATCTGCATCCCCTCCAGCCACTTACTGCCTGCCTCTTTGGCTGCTGACAGGATCTCTTCTCGGGAAGCAGCAGGAGGCATATGGATCTCTGTACGCTTTTTACCTCCGATCATGATCACATAAAGGATACTGTCCTGCACAAAGACCTCCTCTTTGACTTCCAGCACTGCATGCAAATTTTCTCTGCCAAAAAGCCTCTCACTCAGCTCTGTTGCCACATGGGGGATGATAGGCTCCAGAAGATTGAGCATAATATACATTCCTTCCGTCCAGACTGCCCCATTTCCCTGCTTATCCAGCGCATTGAGTGCCTCCATGCAGGCAGCGATAAGGGTATTGAAGGCAAAGGTACGCTCATAGACATCTGTAGACTTTTGCAGTGCTTCATACACCTTGACTCGTGCAGCCTTCTCCTCTTTGCTCAAATTCTTCTGATCGATCTCAGGCAGTGTACCCTCCGTGACCCTGCTGTGTCGATCATAGAGTTTACGAATGAACCTGAAAGCACCATCCACGGCAGAGTCATTCCACTCCAGCTCTTTCTGTGGCGGTGCAGCAAACAGCGTAAAGAGTCTGGCGGTATCAGCACCATACTTTTCTATCAGTGCATCGGGATCAACTGTATTGCCTTTGGATTTGCTCATCTTTGCACCATCCATCAACACCATCCCCTGTGTGAGAAGCTGACTAAAAGGCTCATCAATATCATGGTATCCCAGATCACGCAGTACCTTGGTGAAAAAGCGTGCATACAACAGATGCAGGATCGCGTGTTCTATCCCTCCAATATACTGATCCACACCCAGCCAATAGTTTGCATCCGCCTTATCAATGCCTGCCTCTTCCCACTTCTTGGGGTTGGTTGCATAGCGAAATTGATACCAGCTCGACTGTACAAAAGTATCCAGAGTATCGGTTTCACGGATCGCCTCTTTGCCGCATTTGGGGCAGCGACAGTGCTTCCACGTCGGATGATTCTCCAGTGGATTGCCCTCACCCGTGATCTCCACATCATCCGGTAGTGTGATCGGAAGATTCTCTGCCTTTTCTGCTACCAGACCACAGCTTTCACAATGCACAAAAGGGATCGGTGCACCCCAGTAACGCTGACGGCTTACACCCCAGTTGCGTAACTTATAGTTTGTGGTGCTTTCACCCAGATGCCTCTCTTCAAACAGCGCCATGATCTTGGCTTTGGCCTCACTGTTTGCCATACCGCTAAAGCTATCGGAGTTTTCAAGTATACCCTCCAGCGTATAGGGGAGCTCCCCACCACTGATCACTCTCTTGACAGGCAAGTCATACTTGGTAGCAAACTCAAAATCCCGTTCATCATGTGCCGGTACCGCCATCACTGCACCTCCTCCATAAGAAGCAAGCACAAAATTGGCTGTCCAGACCGGGATCTCCTCACCCGTGAGCGGGTGCAGTACCGTGATATCCAAAGGATATCCCTCTTTGTCCGCCTGTGCCCGCTCACGCTCTGACATATTGGCAATGGCTTTGATCTTCTCTGCAACTTCCGCTTCCAGCTGACCGTGACTCAGCAAAGATTTGACGATAGGATGCTCTGCAGCTAGTGCAGCATAGCTCACACCATAGATCGTATCTGGTCTTGTAGTAAAGACATCAAAGCCCTCAAAGTCCCCGTCCAGTTTCGCTCTGGAAGCTTCAGAAAGTGCAAATGAAAATGCCAGCCCCTGTGACTTGCCTATCCAGTTACGCTGCATGGTCAATACCTGAGCAGGCCACTTACCCTCCAGCGGTTCCAGATCCTCAAGAAGCTCTTCCGCATATTTGATAATGTCCAGGTAATAACCCGGCATCTCCTTGAGCTGTACTTCATTGTCACAACGCCAGCAACACCCCTCTTCTACCTGCTCGTTAGCAAGCACAGTATGACAGGATTCGCACCAGTTGACCGTAGTGGATTCACGATAGAGCAGACCCTCTTCATGCATACGGATGATAAATGCCTGCTCCCAGCGTGTATAGAGTGGATCACTGGTAGCAAACTCACGACTCTTGGAAAAAGAGAGGCCCAAAGCAGAGAGCTCTTTGCGCATATAGTCGATGTTTTCATAGGTCCACTTCTTGGGGTGCTGCTTATACTTGATCGCTGCATTCTCGGCAGGCATCCCGAAGGCATCCCAACCAATAGGATGAAGGACATTGTAGTCTTGTTTGCGGTAGTAACGTGCCATCGCATCCCCGATCGCATAGTTGCGCACATGCCCCATATGAATCCGTCCACTGGGATAAGGAAACATACTCAAAATATACTTTTTCTTCTGTGTAAGAGAATCTGAAGGCTCAAATGCCTGCTCCTCTTCCCAATTTTTTTGCCATTTGGCTTCAATCTCTTTCGGATGGTAACTCATAGATGCTCACTTATTGTATGATATATTAAATTGAAAAGATTATAGCGAATTAATTAGAAATGAGGAATGAGGAATGAGGCATTTTTACTATTTATTTACGATTTAGCCAAGCATCACACCTATTTGACTTCTCCACTCAGCAGCGATATAGGCAGATTCTCCACGATACAGATCGATATTTTCTTGACTAAGAGAGGCGTTCACTGTTTGATGCAGCCCTCTCTCGCAGCATTGTTTTTTTTGAGGGTTCAATGCCTTACATATAGCATCTGAGAGATTGGTCTCTGATGAGATAGTGATGGTGACCTTCTTGCTTTGCATACTCTGTTCAACAGCACCCATACGCTTACTGAAATGTATCACACTGCCTCAGATCACCTGTTGCAAGACCTTTGGTAAACCACTCCATACGCTGTTTGGAGCTACCATGAGTAAAGCCATCCGGCCGCACATAGCCTGTTGCTTCTTTTTGCAGTTTATCATCCCCGATGGAACTTGCAGCATTGAGTGCCTCGGCAATATCACCCTTTTCCAGGATACCAAACTGCTTCTGTGCATGATGTGCCCAGACCCCGGCATAGCAGTCTGCCTGAAGCTCCACTCTCACCTGTAGTGCATTCTGCTTCGCTTCACTTCGCCACTGCTGTTTGGCTCGCTGTACTTTGGAGAGTATGCCTTGCATATTTTGGATATGGTGTCCCACTTCATGTGCCAAGACATAGGCTTGTGCAAAATCTCCCGGCGCATTATGTCGTCTTGACAGCTCATCAAAGAAACCAAGATCCAGATAGACCTTATGGTCTGCCGGGCAATAGAAAGGACCCATCTGAGACTTTGCTGCCCCGCAACCACTTCTGGTGCCGTTTCGATAGAGTACCATCTCAGGCTCTTGATACTTCATGCCATACTTTGGCAACTGCTGCTTCCATACATCCTCTGTACTTGCCAACACTTTTTTGATAAATACTGCTTCTTTTTCATCTTTGACCTTGTCTGCCACAGTAGTACTTGACCCACCCATCCCTACTAGGGAAAGAGGATTGAACCCGGAAAACCAGGCAAATGCCCCCAGTCCGATAATCGCCCATCCGAATTTTGTCTTGAGCAGCGGCTTTAGCAGAGGCCACACCATCATCATCATACCCATAGAAGGCATACCTCTCCCTCCTCCACCTGATGAGGATCTTCTGTCATCCACATTGCGACTTTCTCTTGTATTATCCATTTTCATTCTCAAGCCTTCATGCTATCGTTTTCCAAATTATACCAATCAAAAGTAAAATTTTACTACAATATTAGCCGCAACACAGACAGAAGGAGTTCATTTGTCACTAGCACTAGCCAGAAAGTACCGTCCTTCCACCTTTGATGACTTAGTAGGGCAGGAGACTGTATCCCAAACCCTCTCTCTGGCACTGGATGGTGATAGACTCTCTCATGCCTACCTCTTCTCCGGACTTAGAGGCAGCGGGAAAACCTCCACAGCAAGAATCTTTGCCAAAGCCCTACTTTGTGAGGAGGGAGCCTCTTCCCATCCCTGCAATCATTGCGGCAACTGTACAATGGCAAATGAGAGCAGGCACATGGATATCATCGAAATGGATGCCGCTTCCAACCGTGGTATCGATGACATCAAAGAGCTTATTGAGCATACCAAGTATAAACCCGGTACTGGACGATACAAAATCTTCATTATCGATGAAGTGCATATGCTGACCACGCAGGCATTTAATGCCCTGCTCAAAACGCTGGAGGAGCCTCCTGATTTTGTCAAGTTTATCCTTGCTACTACCGATCCACTCAAACTACCGGCCACCATCCTTTCCAGAACACAGCATTTCAGGTTCAAAAAGATCCCACAAAAACTGGTACTGAGCCATCTGGAGTATATCCTCAACGAAGAAGGCATCAGTTATGAAAAAGAGGCACTGGATGTCCTTGCCAGAAGTGGTGCAGGAAGCCTCAGAGACTCTCTGACACTGATGGATCAAGCGATCGTCTACTCCAAAAACCATGTGGATATGGCGACAGTAACCAACATGCTGGGCATCATCGAGCCTTCTCTGTTGGATGAACTGCTCAACCACCTGCTGGCAAAAAACGAGTCAAAAGTACTGGAATTTATCACACTAGCCTCAGAGTATGAATCGGAGATGGTCATTGATGAGCTGACACTCTACCTCAAAGAGCTTCTCTTTGCCAAAGACGGCCGGTTTGCACCCCTGATCATCGACCGATTTTTCAGGGTTTTGGCAGATGCCAAAGAGCTCTTGGCCCTAGGAAGCGAAGGAGAGTTTGTCCTCTCTTTGACACTTTTCAAAATGATTGAGGCGCTCTCTGTCAGAGATATTGACGATATGATACGTATCCTCCAGAAAGAACTCTCCGGCGCAGAGATCAAAGCACCTGAAAAAGAGGTAGAGATACCAGAGATCGAAACAGAGATCACAGCACCTGCTGCAACCAAAACTTCCGAAAATAAAGAGATATCAGATCCCACATCTCGCACAGAAACATCTGTAACAGCTCAGGAGGAGGTGACACAGGCAGCGGTGATGCAGGCAGCACCCATTGCAGATAAAGCGCCTTCTGTATCCGAAGCAACTCCCGTCAAACCAGAGGTTTCAACCCCAGAGCAAACAAGCACCGAATCCACGACTGCGGAACCTGCCACTACCAAACCTGCCGCTACAGAACCCAGCATTACTGCCTCTGCCCAAACACTAGACACAGGCGCACTCAAATTCAAATCACTGGTTAAAAAGATCTACGACAGAGACTACGATTTGGGGCAATGCTTCGAATCCAATATTACCTACGAGAGCTTCCACGACCATGCACTTACCTGGCACTCCACAGCAGCAGATAATGACAAAAAGATGCTGATCAACCACTGGAGTATCATCAAGATGTTCGTTCAGGAACTTTTCGGCTTTGAGACCAAGATCGTCAATATTCCCACGGAACCGAAAAAAAAAATTGAAAACAGTGCGCAAGGAGCAGGTAGCAAGGAGCAGGTAGGGGTAGTCCCTAGTGGCTACCCATCCGAAACATCTAATACCTCAGATACACCATCTGAGCCTGCCAAAGAGAGCATACGGCACAACGATGCGGACAGCAGCTCCATGATCGAAGAGATAGAGATGAAAAGCTCCTGTATCGCTCCGGAAGCAGGAGATACGGAAGCTGCCAAAGAGAAGGATCCTTCGGAGCTACTCAAAGAACCGATGGTGAAGGAGATGATCGAACTGTTTGATCCGAAAAAGGTGAGGATCAGAAGAAATTCGTAGGGGCAGATTCTATATCTGCCATTGAAAGAAGCTATTTACCCGCAAACGGCAACAAAGCACTTGCCCAGGTCAACCCTCCACCAAAAGTATCTAGTAGCATTAACTCACCATACTTCAAATTCCCTGCCTCATAAAGGTCATTGATCGCCATAGGAATAGAAGCGGCAGAGGTATTACCGTATTTGTGTACCGTAACCACTACTTGATCTTCTCTCATCTTAAGGGCATCCCCTACTGCTTTGATGATACGGTAGTTTGCTTGATGAGGGATAAAGTGAGGAATATCTCCTGATTGAATATCATTCTTTGCAAGAATCTCTTTGACATCTTTGGTTAATGTCTTTACGGCGAGTTTAAATGTCTCATTCCCTTTCATCTGTACAAAATTGAGTCCCTCATCCAGTGCTTTTTGATTCATAGGATTGACAGATCCGGGTGATGGCGTGACGAGAAAGTCAGCATAGGCACCATCTGCACTCGCATGTACATCCACAAATGCTTCTTCCTCACGGTCAGTAGCCGAGATGATCGCTGCCCCGGCACCATCTCCGAAGAGGATACAGGTACCGCGGTCTGTCCAGTCTATAATCGAAGAGAATTTTTCAGCACCAATAATCAGAACGTTTTTCTTCATACCTGACTCTATAAATGCTTTGGCCACAGAGAGTAGATAGACAAATCCACTGCAGGCAGCAGAGATATCTAAAGCCTGTACATTACGAATACCTAACTTATCAGAAATAATACAGGCAGTAGAGGGCATATTGAAATAATCTGGTGTCACAGTAGCACAGAGAACAAGGTCTATCTCTGCTTCTGAAATGCCTGCTCTCTCTATCGCAAGTTTTGCTGCTTTGGCTCCCATATCACTGGTAGACTCATCCTCTGCAGCGATGCGTCTCTCCTTGATACCGGTACGCTGGGTGATCCATTCATCACTTGTATCAATCATCTTCTCTAAATCAAAGTTAGTAAGTACCTTCTCTGGAGCATAGGCACCAATAGAGCGGAATGCAGCAAACTGTGGTAGTGCTCTAGACATCGTATTTCCTTATTTATGACCTATTGTCAAGCCTGTCTTGCCCAGCGATAAGCAACGCTTCTATCTGCTTATTGACATCCGACCTCGTATAACTAATGGCTTGGAAAATGGCATTTTTAATGGCCTTGGCGTTGGAGCTTCCGTGACCGATGATCGCGCACCCATCAATACCCAACAATGGTGCACCGCCATACTCTGCATAATCAACTTCTTTCTTGAGGTTGCTAAAGACTTTTCTTTTCATGAGAAGTGCACCTACTTTGGCAGGTAATGACTTTCTGATCTGTTGCTTCATGAGAGAGAAGATTGCAGAGACAACCCCTTCACTTGTTTTGAGCAGGATATTTCCTGTAAACCCATCAGTCACCACCACATCAATTTCACCATTGAAGATATCTCTACCTTCCACATTGCCTTGGAAATTATCTATGGCTCTTAACATACCGAAGGCCTCTTTGGTGAGCTCATTGCCCTTACTCTCCTCTGAGCCATTGGAGAGCAATCCTATACGGGGGTTTTCGATACCCATCACCTCTTGGGCATAGGCTTCTCCCATGGCACCAAATTCATAAAGATTTTGCGCCTTGCACTCTACCACTGCACCAACATCTAGTACCAGAGTTTTTCTACCTACATCAGTTGGCATCAGTGTTGCCAGTGCCGGTTTGGAGATATGTGGAAGCCTTCCGATACGCAGCGTTGCCAATGCCATAGTAGCACCACTATGCCCTGCAGAGACCACGCCATCAGCATCGCCGTTTCGTACCAATTCTACTGCTTGATAGATAGAACAGTCTTTACGTTTCAATGCATCTGTCGCAGAATCACTCATACTGATCACATCAGCACAATCCACGATCTCTACTTTATCTTGATAATAGAGGGGGAGATAGGAGAGGATCTCTTCTTTGTCACCTACAAGTATAGGTGTAAAGTTTCGCTCATTCAGTGCTTGTACGCATCCATCAATGATAGGTTCAGGACCGAAATCCCCGCCCATGGCATCGATAGCGATGCGTACAGGTCTTTTGTCTGGTGACATTAGGCTTTGTATTCGCCTGTTGTCATGTTCATATGGTGAGGCATTCTCCAGGTACCGTCTGCATCTTTGACCGGTCTTGGAAGTGTCAATTTATAGTGTGTTCTTCTCTTTGCTGCTCTTGTTTTACTTACGCGTCTCTTAGGTACTGCCATAATATTTTCCTTTGTTAAAATTCTATTTCTAGTATCTCTTCACACTCGTCACATTCCGGACAATAGTGATAGGTACTTTTTTGGAGATTCATTTCACTCTCAAGGATGTATGTGAGATCAATCACACCATCTAAAAACTCAATTATATCCAAATCCTCTTTATCTTTGCACATCTCATCACTCAGTGTCAATGCAAGTGGGCTCTTGACCTGCTTTGCGTATTGTTTACCACACCTGTCACACTCGAATGAGATTTTACCCTCCAGTGCTGATACAAGTGCCACACGGTGATAAGCACTTTTTTTAAGCGTTCCCTTCAGGGTAAGCCCTTCAAGTGTACATTCAAAAGGTTTTGGCGCAGTGCCAACCTTTTCAAACTGTATTTTCATCTGCTTAGAAACTAAACGATCTCTCTCTGTGCAAAAAAGAAATTGATCTCTATTGCGGCATTCTCAAGAGAGTCACTACCATGTACGGCATTGGCATCAATACTCTCTGCAAAATCCGCTCTGATCGTACCTGCTGCTGCTTCTTTAGGGTTGGTAGCACCCATAAGATCTCTATTTTTGACCATAGCATTTTCACCCTCAAGTGCAGTGACTACTACTGGACCTGAGATCATAAACTCAACCAGGTCACCAAAGAAAGGTCTCTCGGCATGTACTGCATAAAATGCTTCTGCATCAGCACGGCTAAGCTGAATCTTTTTTGTTGCAGCGATTCTTAATCCTGCGTTCTCGAATCGAGCAAGAATCTGCCCTACAACATTTTTTGCTACTGCGTCTGGCTTGATAATGGATAGTGTTTGCTCCATAGGTATTCCTCAAATGGTTAATTTGCCAAGTGTGCAAACGTTGCAAACAAAGCATTAGGGCGGGATTTTAGCGAAAAAAAGATTAGAAAAAGATTAGAAAAGAAAAGCAGGGGGATATCGCCAGGAAAACCTGGCGGGATAGAAGACTAGTCTTCTACCACAGGTGTACCGCTTTCTCCTCGGCCTTCCATTGCAGACATACCGTCTACAACGTCGCCCCAGACGATACAACCCTCTGTAGGGCAAGCCTCTGCACATGCAGGCTCATCGTGATGTCCGACACACTCTACACATTTATCAGCATAAACATAGTAAGTGTCCTCACCTGTTGGGTTATCGTCCTCGTCAACGATTGCTTCTACAGGGCACTCATCAATGCACGCCGCACAGTTAATACAAATATCTGTAATAATTACTGCCATTTATTTCTCCTTTTTAGTAAGTTATGAACTATAACACAAGAAGAGTAAACAAAACTTTAATCTTCTCTATTTTTTGTAGAAAAAAATCTCTCTCGTAACACCTAGAGACCGAGGTACTCCCTGATCTCATCCACACGATCCAATCCCTCCCAGGTAAAGTCCTCTTCTTCTCTCCCGAAGTGACCATAAGAAGCAGTTTTTCGATAGATGGGTCTTAACAAGTCAAGCGACGCAATGATACCCGCAGGTGTCAGATCAAATAGTGCCTTGACACATGCCTCTATAGCTGACTCCTCTACGACAGAAGTGCCCTCAGTGTCCACCATGATAGAAACAGGCTTTACCACACCGATCGCATAAGCAATCTGAATCGTTACTTTCTCTGCAGCACCCGCAGCTACCAGATTCTTGGCAACATGTCGTGCTGCATACGCTGCTGATCTGTCTACTTTGGTAGGATCTTTCCCAGAAAACGCTCCTCCACCGTGAGGACAGGAACCGCCATAGGTGTCTACAATAATTTTTCTTCCTGTCAATCCTGCATCCCCCTGAGGGCCGCCAATCACAAATCTTCCTGTAGGATTGATATGGTATACAATCTCTTTACTTCTGAGTGCTGAGGGTATGACCGCCTCAATGACCTCGGAAAGTACATCTTTTCTCAATGTCTCCTGATCTACATCCGGACTGTGTTGCGTAGAAACTACTACGGTAGTCACCTCACTTGGCTTGCCATCTACATAGCGGACACTCACCTGCGCTTTCCCATCCGGACGGAGATAAGGAAGTGTTCCATTTTTTCTCACCTCTGCCAGCTTAGCCGTCAGTTTATGTGCCAAAGAGATAGGCAAAGGCATCAGTTCTTTGGTCTCGTTACAGGCATATCCGAACATCAGCCCCTGATCCCCTGCACCAATCTCTCCATCTGCTTGATCTACCCCTTGGTTGATGTCGGGGCTCTGCTCTCCCACACCATTGAGCACTCCGGCACTACGATAGTCAAACCCAAAATTAGCATCAGTATAACCAATCTCTCTGATCACCTCTCTGGCAATCTCCTGCATAGGTGCATAGGTCGTTGTTTTCAACTCTCCTGCGATAATACAAAATCCATTACTCAGCATCGTTTCACACGCCACTCTAGCATGGGTATCATTCGCGATAATGTGATCCAGTATCGCATCAGAGATCTGATCTGCCATTTTATCAGGATGCCCTTCTGTCACAGACTCACTGGTAAATATATATGTTTTTGTCATTCTACTCTATCCTTTTTTAATACTATGTGTAATTTTTTCCGCCAACTGCTCAGGCAAAATACCCAGTGACTCCTCTATTAACACCGTATTCCCATGTGCAATAAAAGTGTCAGGATATTCAAAAGTCGTCAATGCAACATCAATAATACCTTCCTGGGCAAACAGTTCGCTGATCGCAGAACCTACACCGCCCATGCGTACACTGTCGCTAAAAACAAACCACTGACTATACTGTCTCGAAAGTGTTTTGAGCAAGACCTCGTCCAATGGCTTTACAAAACGTAGGTCCAAAATAGCAGGCTTGATCTCTTTCAAAAGACCTGCGGTCTGAATCGCCCGACCGACACCATTGCCATAGCCTACAAAAAGTATCTCTTTGCCTTCTTGAAGCACATGTGCTTTCCCCAGCTCATACTCAGGTACCTCACTGTCTGCAACCATAAATACACCTCTTGGGTATCTAAACGCCAAAGGTTTAGGATATTCTGCTGCAAAATGCATCATCTTTTCCATGCTGGTCTTGTTATAGGGAGCGCAGAGTGCGATATTGGGAATAGGTCTCAGGTAGGAGATATCAAAAACCCCTTGATGTGTTTCTCCGTCTTCTCCCACAATACCCGCCCTGTCCAATGCAAAAGTCACCCCTAGATCCATCAAGGCTATATCATGAATCACCTGGTCATATCCCCGCTGCAAAAAGGTGGAGTAGATCGTGCAAAATGGCTTGAAGCCCTCTTTTGCCAAAGGCCCCATAGAAGTCACAGCATGCTGCTCTGCAATAGCCACATCCCAAAATCGATCCGGAAATGACTCTATCAGCTTGGTAAGTCCGGTACCGCTAGGCATCGCAGCTGTAACCCCTACAATTCTTTTATCTGCAGATGCCATTGCGTGCAGTACCTCTCCGTAGATTTGTGTCGCAGGCACAGAGCCTGATTTTTTGAGGGGTTTTCCAGATTTCAGATCAAATGCACTGACACCATGCCATTTTTCCTGTGTCCCCTCTGCAATCTCATAGCCTTTGCCTTTGGTTGTCTGTGCATGGATGATCACAGGTACACCCATTTCTCTGGCGATTCTCAATGTATTGACAATCGATTCCATATCATGTCCGTCAATCGGTCCAATATACTCGATACCAAGCTCCTCAAAAAGAAGCCCCGGCGTAATGAGGCGAAAAGACTCCTCAAATCGCTCTGCCATATAAGAGGCACTCTCAGGAAGATGCTCAAGAAGCTTTTTGGTTCGCTTCTTAAGTTTTTGGTAAAAGGGACTTGCCATAGTGGTAGAGAGATATCGACTGATAGCACCTATGGGTTTGGCGATACTCATCTCATTGTCGTTGAGGATGATCACGACAGGATACTTTCTGTCTCCCAGCTCGTTGAGTGCCTCATAGACCATCCCGGCGGTCATGCTTCCGTCACCGATAAAGGCTACAGGAACACGGGATTCTCCTTTGAGAGCTATGGCTTTTGCCGCACCGACTGCCAAAGAAATAGAAGTTGAACTGTGCCCTGCCTTGTAATAATCATAGGGAGACTCTTTAGGATCGGTATAACCGCAGACACCCTCAAACTGACGTAGGGTATCAAAGTCATCCCACCTGCCGGTAAGAAGTTTGTGCGCATAGGCCTGATGGGAAACATCGAACAAGAAAGGGTCATTGGGCACATCAAACACATGATGCATCGCCACGATCAAATCTGTAGCACCCAAAGAAGAGCTTAGATGCCCTCCATTTTTGCTGACCGTTTCCAGTATTTTTTCTCTAATGCCTGCAGCGATCTCTTTGAGCTCATCCACAGACTTTTCGGCTATACTCATCGCTCTACCTCTTCTATCATGCCTATCAGTGCTTTTTTGCATATTTTTTTTACTCTTTTTGCTGTAATTTTTTTGCCCTTTAACGCCAGTGTATCTATGGCTGCAGACAAAAAACTCTTATCCAGATTTTGTTTTACTGTTTTAAGATGTTTCATCTTAGTCATTTTTGCTTCAAAATGGCTAAAATCTTCCAGCACTACTGCGTGCAAAGGATCAGTTATCTTGGCAATCGTTTTCACTTTTTTCATCTGAGCTCCTCTGAAAAGAGGGTAAAGAATCTGTCATTCTGTATCTGAGTACCTACCGTAATACGAATGGCATTGAGCCCATAAGAGGCAAGGTTTCGTACAATTACCCCTTTTTTCAGCAATGCATCTGCTATCTTGGTTGAATCTCTCGTATCACCAAAAAGATAGGTGATAAAGTTGGTGTAGCTATCAATAGTTTCGATACTATGCTCCTCGGCAAAGTGCTCATAGCGAAGGATCTGCTCTTGATGAAGTGCAATGGATTTTTCAAGGAATACTTCATCTCTGCTTGCCTCGATCGCCGCGGCCAGAGAGAGTGTCGAGATATTGAATGGGGGCCTCATTTTGTACAGTGCTTGAATGATCTTCTTGTTGGCAATACCATATCCTACACGCATACCGCCCAGTCCATAGGCCTTGGAGAATGTACCCAGATAGATCACATTGTCGTATCCCAGGATATCTTTGGGCTCGATCAGGTACTGTGGGTCCTTGGCAGCTGCATACTCCATATACGCACCATCGATCACAATCAATGTATCTTTATCTGCTGCATCAATGATCTTCATGACATCCTTTTTGGAAATAGCATCTCCTGTAGGATTATTGGGTGTACAGAGATAGACAATATCAGGATGATGTGCTTCCATCATCTCGACAAATTCATCCACACAGTGTGCATAACTAGGGGTTCTTAGTACCTTGGCACCTACCTGTCTGGCATAGATCTCATACATCGCAAAGGTCACCTGACTCATCAGCACAGAAGCCCCCTCTCTCAGTTTTGCACGAGAGAGAAACTCCAGTATCTGGTCACTGCCTGCACCGATAATGATCTGTGATTCATCAACGGTATATTTGTCAGAGAGAGATGCCTTGAGCTCATACATACTGTCATCAGGATAGAGATGTGCCTTGTCTGCATGCGCACAGATCACTTTGGCTACTGCCGGATTGGTACCCAGAGGATTTTCATTGGAAGCCAGTTTGACTACTTCCTCAGGTTTTACACCAAACTCACGTACTACCAACTCAATCGGTTTCCCTGCCTCATAGACTGTAATGTCTTCTAAAAATGGGTTGAACTTCATCTATACATCCTCCGCTTCTTTGACATAAGAGCCTAGAAATTTGATCGACTCTTGATGCTTGGCAAATATTTTTTGGATCTTTCTGTCATTTTTGTGTCCATCAAACTCAATGAAAAAGATAGAAACACCTTCAACAATATGCGACTTAATCTTCGTTAGATCAATCTCTAGCTCTTTGAAATCATTAAGAAAATCCACTAATGCACCCGGTTTGTTTGAAAGTCTGACAAGAATAGTGGTCTTGTCATTTCCACTTGGCGCATTTTCAAAGTCACTAATGATAAAAAAGCGTGTTCTGTTGTTACCTTTATCCTCAATATTGCTAAAAAGGATGGGCAGACCATACATCTTGGATGCCACCTCTGCACAGATTGCCGCTGCCTGTGGATCTCCGGCAGCAAGCTTGGCTGCTTTGGCGGTTGATTCTACAGGGATCTGCTCCAGCTCATCCAACCCATAGTCTTCCAGAAACTGTTTACACTGCCCAAAAGCGATATCTTTGGAATAGAGTCGCTTGATAGTTTTGACATCTTCTGCTTTGGTTGCAAGTACATGATGAATATCCACCATGACTTCTGCAATAATCTTGGTATCAAAATCCTGTAGCGCAGTGATCGTGTCACTGACAATACCGTTAAAACTATTCTCAATCGGCACTACGCCAAACTTGGCTCTCTTCTGGCTCACTTCTCTGAAAACACCCTTGATAGAGCCGATAGGGACATAGCTGCTTAACGCACCAAATTTATTC
>Ga0256827_10000646_pt1 | contig 21818 bp, 15 predicted proteins | sample CV84metaG_FD_185977 | JGI IMG/M metagenome (GOLD analysis project Ga0256827, IMG submission 185977) | Hydrothermal vent microbial communities from East Pacific Rise, Pacific Ocean - CV84 | ecosystem: Environmental > Aquatic > Marine > Hydrothermal vents | place: Pacific Ocean: East Pacific Rise... | reverse complement strand
TGAAGCTCCTGATTACACCATCGACAACGAAAAGCTACTGAGCTATAAGAACGCTGTAGATTGGGCCTTAGAACACAATCTGATGGTGATGATGGATCCTATTCATGCCTGGGAAGATTATTCGGATACCGACCTGCCCATGTTAATCAAATTATGGGAGCAGTTTGCCATCATGTTTGCCGATTATCCCCTTGATAAAGTAGCATTTGAGATTTTTAATGAGCCCCGAAGCTATGATTTTGATTTGGGAGATATGCTGAACTCTTGTATAGATAATATCCGTAGTATTTCTGGTAACGAAGAACGTATCATCATTGTATCGGGACAGTCTTTTAGTACCCGACAAGCCTTGATAGATGCTTTTAACGATAATGTGGTTTTCCCAACCGACGATCCTTATTTGATTGGTACTTTCCACTATTACGATCCTCGTCCGTTTACCAAACAAGGCGACACCGGACCTGTCTATTGGGCCAACGGTGGTGATGAAGATCCTGAATGGGAAGAAGTGATAGAGAAGTTTCAGGAAGTAGCAGATGCCAACCAAAACTGGGCTGACATCAATAATACCGAGCCACTTCCTATATATAATGGCGAATTTGGGGTAGATAACGGAGCCCCAACTCAAGATAGAATCAGCTGGCTGTGGTGGATCAGGATGGTGTCGGAACAAATGGATTTTTCTAATGCTATCTGGAACCTCTACAAAAACACCGCTAATTCCAAAGGCGTGGGTCCCTGGACCTCCACAGAGATGAACGATCCCAGCAGCCGAACCCTCGATCAATATGTTTTAGACCCGTACCGTAACAGATATGAAGGCGAAAAAGCCTTGATTGAGAGTGGTTTTATGATTGAGCCCTGGGAAGGCAGCTCCGACGATTCGCTGGTTAGTATTTATAATGGCACAGCCGGAGATCAGTTTACGCTACAGGATGTATATATTGGTCGTAGTGGTGAATACGATGCCACTTTGCGTTATCAGAATAATGGAAGCGATACTGTATTCCTGCAGATCACGAGCGCGACAAACAGTCAGAACCTCGAAACACTGGTATTAAAGCTACCACCCTCTGAACAAGCATGGACCTCGGTTACAATTCCCCTGCAATATCAGGCAGGCACCGATAATAAAATGATTCTACGACTACAATCCATAGCCGAATCATTTCATTTCGATTATCTGGTTATTTCCAAAGGGGTATATTACGATAATCTATACCCTTCCATAGTATCCGATGTTTTTCTTTCGGCCACTTCGGAGATTAAAAAAACAAACCTAAAAGTTTACCCCAATCCGAGTAATCATATAATAAACATTGAGGGGCTTTTCAAACATTGGGTTCTTTATTCAAGCAGTGGCCAGGAATTAATATCCGGCACAGAGCATCAACTCAATGTAGCTTCATTAAAAGATGGGATGTATATATTAATGATAGATGAGAACCCTGTTAAATTCGTAGTAAAATGATGATAAAAAGCAAACACATACAAGTGAATCTAAGAGTTTTATCGGCATTCATGCTGCTGATATTACTCTCGATATCTGCCTCAGCACAAAACCCTAAACCCAATATCTTATGGCTCTCCTGCGAAGATATCAGCCCCTATTTATCTATGTACGGCGATTCCACCGCTCATACGCCCAATCTGGATAAATTTGCCGCCGAAGCCACCATTTACACCAATGTATATGCCACGGTAGCAGTTTGTGCTCCTACTCGTTCTTCCATCATCACAGGCATGTATCCCATATCTATTGGCACCATGCACATGCGTACCGGTAAAGATGTGATGAGCTGGGGTAAAAGAGATTATTCGGGCAAAAGCAAAGCCGTTGATATTAATGGTGATGTTGTCCCCTTATATTCGGCTGTTATTCCCGAAGAAGTTAAATGCTTTACAGAATATTTACGAGATGCCGGCTATTTCTGTAGCAATAACCAAAAAACAGATTATCAGTTTGCTGCTCCTGTGACTGCCTGGGACGAGAATAATACCAAGGCTCATTGGAGAAACCGGGCCGAAGGACAGCCTTTTTTTGCTGTATTCAACTTTGGGGTTACTCACGAATCGAGGATGTGGAAGAATAAGAACCTGGAACAAACAGTAGATCCCGAGGGGGTTCCCTTACCACTTTATTTCCCCGATAATGCCATTGTCAGAGAAGATGTGGCGCGCAATTACTCCAATATCGAGCTCCTCGACCAACAAATAGGCAAACGCTTAAAGCAACTCGAAGAAGATGGCTTACTGGACAATACCATTATCTTTTTCTTTAGCGATCATGGCGGACCTCTTCCCAGAGGGAAAAGACTGAATTATGATTCCGGGCTTCAAACCCCTTTTATGATTCGCTTTCCTGATAAGCTGAAACAAAAATACGACGACCAGCTTATCTCTCATGTAGATCTGGCTCCTACTATTCTCTCACTTGCCGGTATTGAAATCCCGGATTATATGCAGGGACAGGCCTTTTTAGGTTCTCAGGATAGTAATGAGCGAGATTATATTTATGGATCGGGCGATAGATTTGATGAATTTACCGACAGAACAAGAATTGTACGTGATGACAGATACTTATATGTGCGGAATTATCATCCCGAGCTACCGGCCTATAAAGATATTGGCTACCGTAAGCATATTGATATGATGAACGAGCTTCTTCGCTTAAATGCTTTGGGCGAATTAAACAGAGATCAAAACTATTGGTTCCGGATGAAGAAAACCAAAGACGAATTCTATGACTGCAAAACAGACCCTGAGAATTTGCATAACCTCATCAACGAACCTCAATACAAAGCCAAAATTGAAGAACTGAGCCAGGCTATGGATGAATGGTTAGAAGAAGTAGGCGATATGGGAGCCATCCCCGAAAAACAACTCTTCCTTAAAATGTGGCCCAAAGGGATACAACCCACTACGGAAATTGCTCAAATAAAGAAAACTAAAAATAATGTAGCATTATCATGCCCTACCCAAGGAGCTTCCATAGCTTATATTTTAACTGATAAAGAAATAAAGGCCGACTTAAACTCCGGCTGGCAAAATTACCACAGTCCTATTAAAGTAAAAAAAGGACAAATATTATATGTCATGGCTCAAAGAATTGGATATAAAGAAAGCGAAATAACCATCAAACGATTTTAAAGTATGCAGAAATATACTATACATATTATCATATACCTCTCTTTACTAATAATGGCTAACACCTCATTATCAGGACAGAACATACATGTAGCTATCGACGGCTCCGATGATTCGGGCAACGGAAGCATCAGCAATCCTTATGCCAGCATCACCAAAGCCGGCTCAGTAGTAAATGCCGGCGACACAGTATTTGTTCATGGCGGTACCTATCATAATACTCATTTTGGAGATGGAAATATTTGGAAAATTGAAAAACTGGCCACTATTGTTTGTAATGGTAGTGAGAATGCCTATATCGTATTTATGCCTTTCCCCGGTGATGAGGTCCTGCTGGAATATGATGCCAACACAGGTGTGATCATCAAAAACTCCTCTTATGTTAAATTTATGGGATTTGAGATTAAAGGTCCCGGAGAAAATATCACTTTAGAAGAAACACAAGCTGCCTGGGGGCTTTATAAAGACCAGGAAGGCAATATCCACGACCTGGCCGAAGAGATGGGTATAGATATTACCGATCCTGATTTATTGGGTCAAACACTCGAAAAACCACCTACACCAAATATTAAAAAACCGGGCTACTTCAACGGCGTAGGCCTCATGGATCTTTTATCGCACCATATCATTATGGAAAACAATACGGTAAGCTGGGCCACAGCCTCCGGAATGCGGGTTCAAAGAAGTGATTACACCATCGTTAAAGGCAATAGGATTCTTTATAATACGCTACGGACCTCTGCCGGTGTGGGCGCACTCACCGTTGCCGAAGCGCAAGTGATTCCTGAAGGCGATTCCTACGAAGGTATTAAAATAGAATTGATTGAAAACGACATACATCATAACGAAAACCAAATATATTCCTGGGCACCCAGCAAATCGTTTATTCACTTTGTGATCGATGAAGGATCCGGGATTTTTCTGACCCGTAATAACGATACTTATGATCATGGCTATATCCTTATTGCCAATAATCTCTCTTATCTGAATGGTGCCAGCGGCATAGTTGTCCATAAAACCAACCGGGCCATTGTGGAGCATAATACGGTTTATGACAACGGCACAACTAATGGCGAAGATGCCAAACCCGGCGGAATAGGCTTTAATACCACTATCGACGTGACCATCCGAAATAATGTTTCATGGAGTAAACCCAATAAGTTTGCTTTGGGAAAAGTAGGAGGCACCAATGTTAATCTGAATATAGATTCTAACCTATTATTCAATAATTATGGCCCACAATCTGTGGTTAAAGACGTTAACAGCGGTTGGTTTGAAGCCAATCCTGAATTTGTTGATGTCGATGAACTCGATTTGAGCTTGTCTTCTTCCTCGCCTGCCATCGATCGTGGCATCACCACAACTATTGTAACTACCGATATCATGGGAACTCCCAGAAGCGACGGACATCCCGATATTGGCGCTTACGAATTTGATTATTCGGCTTCTAACGACCACCTCTTCCATGATAAACAAAAAAAATTGCTGGCTTATCCCAACCCTACCAATGGCATATTCTTCATCAACATCAGTGCAAAAGAAATAAAATCATTAAAAGTCTTCGATCTCATGGGTAAACAACAAGCCGCAAATATCAAATTATTGGAAACAAATAAAATTGAAATAGATATCAGTTCTTTAAACGAAGGCATTTATTTAATACAAACCGAAATGAATTCTTATAAAATAATCAAACAATAAAATGATAAGACTGACAAAAAATATTTGCTTATTAATGATGGCCGTAATCCTTTCATTCTCTGGATATGCTCAGGAAATGAAAACCATAAAAGCCAATGACAAGCATTTCTCATTTAGTGGTGCCTATTATATTGAGAATACGGATCAAACCGTTTATTTCAATCGTTTTGATACCAAAACACTCAAAAATAAAGAAACCTTAATGAATCCATTAAAGGCCTACACACAAACGGGGGTTAGCATTAGTATAGCCAGCAACAGCCCCCAAATCATTTTCCACTTTACTGCCAGAGAGGATACAAAAAACAGGGCTGGTATATTGGCCGTATATAAAGACGGTACTTTATTTAAAGATATCACACTTAATCCTAAAAAAGACCTGGAGCCCATTATAATCAAAAACCCCAATGGCCAGCAATGGACTGAGTGGAAGGTCCTTTTACCTCTGTATTATGGCTTGAATTTCTCAGGCATCGATGTACTAAAAGAAAGCGACCTTAAAAACGTTGAACCCGAGGCTAAAAAAGTATACGTCGCCATAGGAAACTCCATCACTCACGGGACCGGACAAAAAGCATCTTACCAAACCTATTCCTACCTTCTGGCAGAAAAGAAGAACTGGGCGCTTTATAATTTGGGTGTAGGAGGTTCAAAAATATCATGGCCTGTAGCCGATATGCTTAAAGATAAGAAGATAGATGTGATGACTATCTTGTGGGGCTATAACGATTGGAACGCCGGATATACGCTCGAAGATGATATCATCCCTCACTATAGTAAACTATTGAAAATACTGCTAAAATCGCATCCCAACACAAAGATATACTGCATCTTACCCACAACAACCAAAAGAGAACTTCCTAAAAAAGGAGATATAACTATTGAGCAGATAAGAACCGCAGAAGCAAATATCATTAAAGAATTGCAAAACGAAGGACATAAAAATCTATTCATTATAAAAGGATATGAAATAACTGAAGTATCCGATTTAAAAGACCAGGTACATTTCTCAGTTGAGGGAGCCGCCAGATTTGCTGACAAACTCAATGAGATTATTCAGTTAGATTAAAATGACAAATGCAGTGAAACAAATAAAAATAAATAAAAGAAAATTAAAAAAACAGATAACAAAAAACAATAATCATGAGAAGAGTAACTAATTATTTATTAATGATGCTTTTTACAGTGTTGATCTTTGCATCTTCGTGTAAACCTGCATCCGAAGAAGATAACACAAAACAAAAATCTTCAGAAGTTCAGACAGAAAAACCTAATATTGTATTCTTTATTGCTGACGATATGGAGCGTTATATGTTTAATTGCTTAGAAGAAGGTAAAGGTAAAAACCTATCTCCACATCTGGATAAGTTAGCCAACGAAGGCGTTTTAATGCTGAATCAGTATGTGAGTTCTTCGGTTTGTACACCCAGCAGATATGGCTGTTTAACAGGACAATACGCCAGCCGGGCTGTCAGCGAATCTTTCACCAGTTTTACCGATGAAATGGATGGACAAACAGCCGTGCAGTGGAATTCATATATTGTGCCGGGACAAACTACTATTGGAAATCTGTTAAAAGAATTAGGATATACTACCGGTTTCTTTGGTAAAAACCACGCTGTGGAAGCTCCCGGTTGGAAGAAGTTACCTTTGGACACCGACCCTACTACTCCCGAAGCCGTAGAAGTACTTCTTAGAAATGCTGATATCATCAGTAAACAATTAAAGCTCTGTGGTTTCGACTACTCTGGCGGTCTTTATCAAGACAACCCCAGCTATTTAGGTCCCGAAAAACTAAGAGTACAAAATATCGATTGGGTCACAGATAAAGCATTAGGATTCTTAGACAACCATAAAGACGAAACCATCTTCCTTTATTATGCTACTACCGTACCTCACGGTCCCAGCAATGCTTCGCAATCGTGGAACGGCGACAGAAGAGTAACAGCCGAAGGAATTTTGGATACACCTCCTACCTGTATGCCTGCAAAAGAAACGATTCCTTTACGAATCAGAGAAGCCGGCCTGGTAGAAGAAGGAGAAGAAATTCCCGATGCTTTGGGTAATGTATTATGGATTGATGATGCTTTAGGTGCTTTGATGAATAAACTGGAAGAACAAGGGAAACTTGATAATACCATCATCTTCTTTTTCAACGATCATGGGCAACATGCCAAAGGATCTATCTATAATGGCGGCGTAAGCTCTCCTTCACTCATCTGGAAAAAAGGTGGATTTAAAACAGGTAATATCAATACCTCATTGGTGCAAAATATCGACTTCTCCCCTACCATCCTCGAAATGGCCGGTGGAAATGCTGATACTGTTGAGTCTTTTGATGGTAAGAGCTTCTTACCTATCTTGAATGGTGAGGTGGATGAAATTCATCAATCCTTATATTTCGAAATGGGATTCTCCAGAGGTATCCTCAAGGACAGTGTGAAATATATTGCCTTACGTTACCCTCAATATGCTTTGGATTGGGATATGCAAACAAGAAAAGAAAAACTGGATACTTGGAATGATTTCAGAATACGAAACAAACTAACCTATCATTTTACCGACCCCAGTTTGCCTTTCTCACATTTAATGCTAATTCCTGGTGGTGGCGATGCCGAATATCCTTCAACAAAAAGATATAAATATTATTATGACCAGGACCAGGTTTATGATTTCAGAACCGATCCTAATGAACAAAACAATCTTTTTGGAGATGAGAATTATCAAGCCAAAACCAATGAGCTGAAAGATGATTTAAAGGTTTACCTCAACGACTTACCAGGTACATTTGGCGAATTTAAAACCAAATAATGCTTTGTGGAATTAAAAATCACATCCACATTTTAGCCACACACAAAGAAGATAAATCACTGTAACTTACTAACTTACAAAGTGAGTAAGTAAAATTAATAACAAAAAACAATGATATGAAATACGGATTTTTCGACGATAAAAGGAAAGAATATGTCATCACCAACCCAAAGACACCATATCCCTGGATCAACTATTTGGGTAATCATGATTTTTTCTCTTTAGTATCTAATACATCGGGTGGCTATTCCTTTTATAAAGATGCAAAATTTCGGCGATTAACCAGATACCGTTATAATAATGTGGCTACCGACGAAGGCGGAAGATATTTTTATATCAAGGATGGTGATACTATCTGGTCTCCGGGCTGGAAACCGGCAAAAACACCTCTTGATAATTATGAATGTCGCCATGGTTTAAGCTATACCTCTATTAAAGGGGCTAAAGATGGCTTAGAAGTCGATGTGCTCTATTTTGTACCATTAAATTTCAAAGGTGAGATACAGAATGTTAAAATAAAGAACACCAGTGATAAGAAGAAGTCTTTTAAGCTGTTTTCGTTTATGGAGTGGGCCTTATGGAATGCCGAAGATGATACGACCAATTTTCAACGTAACTTCAATACCGGAGAAGTAGAGATTGAAGACTCGGTGATTTATCATAAAACGGAATACCGCGAACGCAGAAATCACTATGCTTTTCATTCTGTAAATCACCCTCATCAAGGATTCGATACCGACAGAGAAACATTTATGGGGCTTTATAATGGTTTTCATGAGCCTCAAAATGTGATAGCCGGAAAACCATCGAACTCCGTAGCTCATGGCTGGTCGCCTATTGCCTCGCATTATTTTGAGATTGAGCTGGAAGCCGGCGAAGAGAAATCGCTCATCTTCGTGTTGGGTTATGTGGAAGTCCCTGATAATGAAAAATGGGAGTCAAAGGGCATCATCAATAAAAAACCGGCCAAGGAGATGATAGCTCAGTTTAACAGTGATGAGAAAATTGCACAGGCATTAAAAGAGCTGGCAAATTATTGGGATCAGCTACTCTCGAAATATCAACTAAAAAGCCATGATGACAAACTGGATCGCATGGTTAATATCTGGAACCAATACCAGTGTATGGTTACTTTTAATATGTCGCGCAGCGCCTCCTATTTTGAGTCGGGTATTGGACGAGGCATGGGCTTTAGAGACTCTAACCAGGATTTAGTTGGCTTTGTACATCAGGCCCCCGAACGTGCACGCGAACGTATTCTGGATATTGCCGCCACACAGTTCCCCGATGGCGGCTGCTATCACCAGTACCAACCCCTGACCAAAAAAGGAAATAATGCTATTGGTGGCGGCTTTAACGACGACCCTTTATGGTTGATACTGGGAACAACAGCCTATATTAAAGAAACAGGTGATATGAGCATCCTGGATGAAATGGTGCCCTTTGATAATGATGAAAACATGGCCGAAACACTCTTCAATCATCTGAGAGTTTCTTTTAATCATGTCCTGAACAACTTAGGCCCTCATAAATTACCATTGATTGGACGTGCCGACTGGAACGATTGTTTGAACCTGAATTGTTTTTCAACCGACCCCAATGAGTCGTTTCAAACTACCGAGAACAATACCAAAGGCTCACAAGCAGAATCTTTAATGATTGCAGGCTTATTTGTGGTTTATGGACAAGACTACGCCGATTTATGTCGTCTACTGGGAAAAGACGAAGAGGCAAACCTGGCACAATGCAATGTAGATAAGATGAAAGAGGCTGTAAAGAAATATGGTTGGGATGGCGAATGGTTCCTGAGAGCCTACGATTTTAAAGGCCATAAAATTGGATCCGAAAACAACGAAGAAGGAAAAATCTTTATCGAATCGAATGGATGGTGTAGCATGGCAGGTATTGGCAAAGATGAAGGCATGGTAACAAAAGCCCTCGATTCTGTTAAAAAACACCTGGATACCAAATATGGTATTGTATTAAACAGCCCCAGTTATACCAAATACCATATCGAGTTGGGTGAGATATCTACCTATCCTCCTGGTTATAAAGAGAATGGTGGCATATTCTGCCATAATAACCCATGGATAATGATTGGCGAAACAGTGATTGGCCGTGGCGATGAGGCCTTTGATTATTATCAGAAGATATCGCCTGCCTATCTTCAGGACATCAGTGAGCTACATAAAACAGAACCTTATGTGTATTCACAAATGATAGCCGGTAAAGATGCTTATAAGCCCGGGGAAGCCAAAAACTCCTGGCTCACCGGCACTGCAGCATGGAACTATTATGCCATCACTCAACATATTCTTGGTATTAAACCAGACTATAAGGGCTTAACAATCGACCCTTGTATTCCAAAAGACTGGAAAGGCTTTAGTATCCAAAGAATCTTTAGAGGGGTGACATACAATATTGAGGTAATCAATCCTGAGCATGTTTCCAAAGGGGTGAAACAAATTTCGGTGAATGGAAAAACCATCGAAGGAAACACCCTCCCTTTGGGCGAAACAGATAGCATACAGGACGTTAAAGTAATAATGGGTTAAAAAAAATACCAGATGATTAAAGAAAAAGAAGAAAGAATTTCTATTAAAGAAAAAATAGGTTTTGGTTTAGGAGATACAGCATCAAACCTGTTCTTTCAAACATTTATGCTATTCCTTCTGTATTTTTATACCGATGTTTATGGTATTTCGGCAGGAGTAGCGGGTACTATGTTCTTAATCACCAGAATCTGGGATTCCATCAATGACCCTGTAATGGGGATTATTTGCGACCGGACAAAAACCAAATGGGGCAAATTCCGTCCTTACCTGCTTTGGCTGGCCATCCCTTTTGGGCTCATTGGGGTTTTAACCTTCACCACTCCCGACTGGTCGATATCGGGGAAAATCATCTATGCCTACATCACCTACACCTTGATGATGATGATTTATACCGCTATTAACATCCCCTACTCTGCTTTAATGGGTGTGGTTTCGGCAAGTCCCATACAACGAACCAGCTTCTCGCAATACCGCTTTGTCTTTGCTTTTATTGGAGCCTTCATCGTTCAGGGGACCATGCTACCCATGGTCAATACTTTTGGAGGTGATGATACTTCGGTAGTGAAATCCTCTATCACAGATAAAACCATCCATCTTACCGAAATGGGTCTGGGAACCACAAAAATGGAAATAACAGCCCATTTTGATGATCAAGATGAAATACAAAAAAAGCTGAACATTTTTGTACTCACAGCTGAAGAATATAAAAATACTGACATTTCAGGTGAGAGTATATACCTGAAAAAAGGCTTTGGCAACTATCAGCTTGAAACTCAAAAGTATTTTGATGATATCGACTTAAGCGATGCCAGTATCAATACTCATTTAATTAATGAACGTAAAGGTTTTTCCAGAGCCATGACAGTTTTGGCCATCCTGGCTGTTATGATGTTTCTTTTTACTTTTTTCAGTACAAAAGAGAGAGTACAACCTCCCAAAGAACAAAAAACATCGCTTAAAAACGACCTGAAAGATTTATTGCAAAACAAACCATGGTGGATATTATTTGCTTTGGGAATTTTTACCTTATCTCACGTATCCATCCGTAATGGTGCTATCATGTATTATTTTAAGTATTATGTTGGCAGCGATGCTCTGGCCAGTGCTTTCATGATGTCGGGAACTATTGCAACCATTGTTTCCATCATGCTTACCGAATATCTGAGTCGTTTGATAGGCAAAAAGAAACTGTATATCGTCAGCATGACACTCACCACTATTTTTGCAGTTCTTTTTGGCTTACTCTCCAAAGATAATATCGTGATGATGTTTGTGCTGCAAATACTCATTAGTTTTGCCTTTGGACCAACTGCACCCCTGGTGTTTGCCATGTATACCGATGCTGCCGATTATTCTGAATATATCAAAGGCCGCCGTGCCACCGGTTTAATCATGTCGGCCTCCACCATGGCACAAAAATTTGGCTGGACCATAGGTGGAGCCCTTGCAGGCTGGTTATTAGCCGGCTTTGGGTTTAAAGCCAATGCCGTGCAGGGCGAGAGTGCCTTAACCGGCATCCGATTAATGATGAGCGTTATCCCTGCTATCGGAAGTCTCCTGGGAGCTGTTCTGATGGTATTCTATAAACTAGATGAACCTTATATGAAAAAAATTGAGTCTGAATTATCAGAAAGACGAAACCCAACAATACAAGATAAAAAATAAACTAAAATAACACAGCAGACTTATGGCAAAAAAAGATGAGAATCACGCACTTGTTGCTCCCGAAGATAAAGTACCTTTTTCTAAAAAGCTAGCCTATGCGGCAGCCGGTCCGGTGGATGTATTAGGAATATGGGTATTGGTTAGTATTGCCTATCAGGTGTTTAATATGGAGCTGAAGCTACCGCCCACCTACGTAGCTATCATACTCATGTCGCTGCGATTATGGGATGGCGTTCTGGATCCAATCATGGGCTGGATCTCCGACAATACCCGAACAAAATGGGGTCGAAGACGTCCGTTTATCTTTGTGGGGGCTATTATTGCCGGACTAACTTACCCCCTAATATGGTGGTTCCCCATGGGCTTGTCGCATATACAAATCATGCTTTGGGTCATAGGCTTTGGAATCCTCTTTTATACTTTCTTTACTATCTGGGGAATTCCCTACCAGAGTTTATTAATGGAAATGACCCCTGATTATAACGAACGAACCCGTGTAACTGCAGTACGAGGCTATTTCCAGACCATAACCGGTTTTGTTAATGGTTGGATCTGGTGGTTATCGATGCTCCCCATTTTCTTTATTGTAAAAGATGGTGTAGAAGTGGCCAGTCCGGTTAATGGCATGAGATATATCAGTATCATCATTGGTGTTATTATCATTATACTTGGTGTTATCCCTGCTATTTTCTTAAAAGAAAGATACTATGAATCGGATGTGGTTCAAAAACAAAAGAAGATTAAACTTATTACCAGCTTAAAAGAAACCTTTGGTAACAGACCCTTTATCATTCTTAGTCTGCTTACCGTGTTCTTTTTAATGGGACAAGCTATCTTTGATGGTTATGGACGTTATGTAGGTACTTATTATGTACTGGGTGGCGACTGGAACGAAGGCGCCAAATTTGCCGGCTATGGAACCATTGTATATACGGTATTTAGTCTGATGTTTATCCCTATTTTCAGGAGAATGTCGGAAACACTTGGAAAGAAAAAAGTATTAACGATTGCCATCTCTCTGGCTATTGTATCTTATATGACCACCTGGTGGACCTTTGTCCCAGGACATCCCTATTTAATGCTACTGAACACCGTATTTATTGGAGCGGGTTATGCCGGGCTTTGGCTGATGTTGCCCTCCATGCAGGTAGATATCGTAGATTATGATGAATTAAAAACGGGAGAAAGAAGAGAAGGCGGCTTTGCTTCTATATACTCATGGGTGTTAAAACTCAGTTTTATGGTAGGCTTCCTGATTTCCGGCCCACTTTTGGAAGTAACAGGGTTTGATGCAGAATTAGGTTCAGTTCAGGGCCCACATGTATATACATATATGAGAATAGGCTTCCTGGTCATACCGGTAGTATCATTGGGAATAGCGCTTTATTTACTAAACAAATTCCCTATAACAGCAAAAAAAGCTGCCGAAATTCGAGTACAACTCGAAGAACGAAGAGGGAAAGTTTAAAACTAAGATCGGAGAAAGACATGATACCAGCTCTCTCCATAATTTTAAATGAGTTATAAAAGAAAAATTAATAAAGATGAAATACGGATATTTTAACGATAAGAAGAAAGAGTATATTATCACCAACCCCAAAACACCTGTAAAATGGACTAATTATGTGGGGACCTTAAGCTTTGGAGGAATTGTAGATCATACCGGTGGATCATTAATTACAAAAGGCGATCCTGCCTTAAACAGAATTGTGAAATACATACCACAGCTACCCAGCTCCGATTTTAAAGGCGAGACCCTGTATATCAGGATAAAAGAAAAAAATGGCTATAAAGTTTTCTCGCCATTCTTTGTTCCTACGCTCGATAAATACGACAAATACGAATGTCATGTGGGGCTCTCCTATCAAAAAATCATATCGGAATTTTATCACATCCGTACCGAAGTAACCATCTTTGTCCCTCAGGGCGAGAATGTGGTTGTCAGAGATATTACCATCACTAATATTGGTGACCACCCCATTGAGATAGAGGTGATTCCCGTGGTGGAGTTCACACATTTTGATGCCCTAAAACAATATACCAATGCCGACTGGGTGCCACAAACAATGACCGTTGATGCCGATAAAAATAAAGACGGAACGGTATTATTACGTCAATATGCTTTTATGAAAAAAGCCTATGAACAAAACTTCTTTACCTCAAATTATCCGGTCGATTCTTTTCAAACAGATAGAAAGTTATTCTTAGGCGATAATGAATATGGAACCTGGAAAAACCCCTTAGAACTACAAAACAGTAGTTTATCGAATTTCGAAGCCCGAAGAGCCGATAATATTGCAGCCTTATTACACAAACTGGGCGAGTTGGCTCCCGGAGAATCAAAAAGATTAATCACACAACTCGGGCAAGAAGAACCGGACAATATTACTCATACCGTTGAGAAATTTAAAAGCGAAGCTGCTGTGGATAAAGCCTTTGCAGATTTAGGGGACTTCTGGGAAGAGTATCTGTCTAAACAACAGTATCATACCCCCGATGATTCTTTTAATACTATGGTAAATATTCACAACCCACGTCAGTGTCACACCACATTAAACTGGTCGCGTTATCTGTCCTTATACCAATTAGGATTAGGAGCCCGCGGACTTGGTTTCCGCGATAGCTCACAAGACGTCATGGGGATTCTGGCCAGCGTACCCGAAGAAGGCAGAAAATTAATAGAGAAACTTCTTTCTGTTCAAAAAAGCAATGGTTCGGCCATGCATCAGTTCTTTCCCCTAACTATGGAAGCCAACGAAGGCGATTCGCGCGAAGAAGAAGGCCATAAGTTTTATGGCGACGACCATCTATGGATTATTTTGGCAGTGAGTGAATATGTAAAAGAAACCGGCAACTACGATTTCTTAAATAAAGAAATTACTTTCTATGATAAAGAATTAAGTATTGAAGACAGAGAAAAAGGGACAGTCCTGGAACATCTGAAACGCTCCTTAAACTTCACAAAATCCAATACAGGACAACACCAATTACCGCTGCTGGGATTTGCCGACTGGAACGACACAGTCAACTTGCCGGGCAATGCCGAGAGTATCTTTATTGCCAATCTCTACGGCAGAGCACTAAACGAGATGATACCCTTGATGCAGCATCTGGGAGATATGGAGCTGGCCGGTCAATACGAGAAAGACCACGCACATATGAAAGAGGTCCTTAATAACACCAGCTGGGATGGTGAGTGGTATAAACGTTATTTCGAAGAAAATGGAAGCCCTATTGGCTCCAAAGAAAATACCGAAGGACAAATATACACCAATGCACAATCGTGGTCGGTTCTCTCAGGATTTGCCACAGATGAACGCGCCAAAACAGCTTTAGATTCGGTATACAACAAACTAAATACCAAATACGGGATCAAATTGAGCTATCCGGGTTATAATGGTTTCGACCCCTCCAAAGGAGGCGTTACCACCTACCCTCCCGGAGCCAAAGAGAATGGAGGGATCTTTTTACACTCTAACCCCTGGGTGATGATTGCCGAAACTATGCTTGGCAATGGCGACCGGGCCTTCCGGTATTATAATCAAATAAACCCCGCTTCTCATAATGAGGACAATATGGATACCTTTGAATGCGACCCATATTGCTACCCTCAGAATATCCTGGGAGATGAACATCCCCAGTTTGGATTGGCACGAAACTCCTGGCTCTCGGGCACTTCTTCCTGGACTTATCAGGCTGCCACAAAGCACATTATGGGGATAAAACCTCTACATACCGGCTTAGAAATAAACCCTTGTATCCCTAAGGCTTGGGATGGCTTTACAGCCGTTCGTAAATTTCGAAATGCTGTTTATGAAATATCTGTAAACAACCCACATCATGTTTCTAAAGGAGTGAAATCTTTAACTGTGGATGGCAAAAAAACCGAGGGAATTGTTATACCTATTTTCAACGATAACAAAAAACACCATATAGAAGTTGAAATGGGATAAAGGAGAAAATAAATATAGTATTAATATTAATACATCAGTCATGAAGATAAATAAATGCATCAGCCTTTTTTTAATAATCATAGGGTTTTCGGTATTTACAGGATATTCTCAAACCACTAATTACAGCCTTAAAGTTAATCCCAATCATGTGATTTCAACTTATGATAAAGCTATGCTTTTAGGTACCAATATTGGAATCTATTACGAGGAATCGCATTTAATGAACTTCAAGATGTTACAAAGACTTCATGATTTAAATCCGGGTATCATCAGAATGCCGGGTGGTTCCTGGTCTAACGAATTGTATTGGAATGGCAATAAAGTACGCCTGTCCGAAGAAAGTTACATCGATTCAAAAAGCTGGGAAAATACCATTAAAGAAGGAGGGAATCCCATAACTGTGGGCTTCGATACCAATCGTTATAAAAACGAAAGATGGGAAGTTGATTATAGTGGCTATGCCCCGGGCTTCCGAATCAACGACAACGAGCATCATTTATCAGACTATCACGGCTTTACAGATGTATTGTTCTTACATAAGTTTATCCGGTCTTTTGGCGCCGAAACCATGGTGACGGTAAATATGGGAACCGGTACTGTGGAAATGGCAGTGGAATGGGTGAAATGGGTGAAACAAAGAAAAAACTATGCCCGCGAGCCCTTTGATGTAAAATACTGGGAAATGGGTAACGAGTTGGATGGCAACTGGGAAGTAGGTTACTATTTACCCGATGGAAGCGAAATGAATGCTAAAGAATATATCAGAAGATATAAGCTATTTGCCAAAGCCATGAAACAAGCCGATCCTGATATTAAAGTAGGCGGAAGTGTAGCATCCAGTATGCAACTGGTTTTTATCGAAGCGTTGATAAAAGATACGGATGCCCCCATCGATTTTATCTCCTTTCATACCTACCCATCGCATAATGACGAACATGACTTTGTAAAGATGATTAACGAAGGTGCCAAAATTAATGATGCTGTAGCCAAAATTAAAACCTGGTTAAAAACATACCGTCCTCAAGAAAAAGACCATATTGAGATCGCCCTCACAGAGTGGAATATTAAGGTAAGAGAAGATATCACAACCGTAGATATCCTTAATACTTTATGGTCGGCGGCCATGCTGGGCGAAATAGCCAAAGCCGGTATTGATATTGCCATTCAGTGGGATTTGTTCTCTACCACTAACACAGGCGGACATGGATTATTTAACCCCAAAGATCCGGATATGGCAGCTCGTAGCCAGTATTGGGCAATCTACCTTTGGAGTCGTTATATGGGTAATAATATGCTGGAAACGAAACTGAATGTACCGGATTTTGTGAGAGCTTATACCACCATAAATAACGATACGATTTCGGTGATGATGATAAACGGCTCCGAAAACAAAGACGTATCCATTACACTTGATTTGGCTGATATCGAGACAAGAGGCAAAGCAACAGAAGTGTCATTCTCTAAACAACAGTTTGTTTTAAATACTCAAACATTATTACCAACAGTGAGTAAAAAACCTGCTCTTAAAGAAATATCTGTTAGCAAGAACCAAACCATACACTTGCCCTCAAATAGCATAAAAATAATCAGATTCTATCCGTAATGACCCCAAATTTCTTATCAGACATCAAACGGGACTAAGCGAAATTTTTCTTTACCTTTGTCCTTATGGAAAACACACTTTACCCTTTGGAATTTAAACCCATTTTTAGAGAGAAAATATGGGGTGGAAAGAAGATAAAAACAAAGTTTAATTTTGATATTGGCACACTTAAGAATTGTGGTGAGCTTTGGAGCCTGTCGGGCTATCCTCAGGAACAAAGTGTGATCAGTAATGGCTTTTTGGCCGGTAACGAACTCAACGAGATTGTAGAGATTTATATGGACGATTTGGTGGGTGGCGCCATCTATGATAAGTTCCAAAATGTATTTCCTATCTTGGTTAAGATATTAGATGCTGAGGACTGGCTGTCTATTCAGGTACACCCCGACGACAAACTGGCACAAGAAAGAGGTTTGGCAGGTGGTAAAACCGAGATGTGGTATATCCTGGATGCTGATCCCAAATCGCAACTCATTGCAGGTTTTAGCGAGAAAGTAAATGAACATACTTACCTAAGGAAGCTCGAAGAAAAGAAACTCCCGGAGATCATGAATTACGAAGATGTGGCTAAAGGCGATGTGTTTTTTATGCCCAGCGGTCGTGTTCACGCTTTAGGACCAGGCATTTTATTAGCGGAAATACAGCAAACCTCCGACACTACTTATCGTATTTACGATTGGGACAGGAAAGATGAAAATGGTAATGGCCGAGAGCTCCACTTAAAAGAAGCCATGCAAGCCATTGATTTTAAGCTTTATGATAATTATAAAACAGAATATCAAACATCATTCAATAAAACTACCGAAATTGTTGACACGCCTTTTTTTACAACAAACATCATTCAACTCAATAAAGCCATAAAAAAGGATTATAGCCAGCTGGACAGTTTTGTCATCTTACTGTGTATCGAAGGTGAGTTTGGATATAAAAATGAATTTGAACATCAGGGGAAAATACGTGCAGGGGAATCCTTATTAATTCCCGCATTACACCATGAGATAAACATATACCCTATTAAAGATTGTAAGATATTAGAAATCTATATCATTATCAACGAAGAAAAAGACAAAGGTAAAATACTATAAGCCTATGGACTTATTTTTATCGATATTAGCCATTGTTTTAATGATTGTTGGTTTGGCCGGGGCCATCATTCCGGTGATTCCCGGACCCATCATCTCTTTTTTAGGCTTGCTCAGTCTGTACTTCACTGCTCCGCCTCCATTCTCAGATAATTTCATCACCATTTGGGCTGTATTGGCTATATTGGTAACGGCACTCGATCAGGTGATTCCCGTACTTGGCACCAAAAAGATGGGCGGTACAAAATACGGCGTCAACGGTAGTATTATCGGGCTTTTAGCAGGTATTTTCTTTTTCCCTCCCATAGGAATTATTATAGGTCCTTTTTTAGGAGCCTTATTAGGCGAACTGATAGGAGGAAAAGATTTTAATCAGGCTACAAAAGCAGGATTTGGCAGTTTCTTAGGTTTCTTGAGTGGCACGCTACTGAAATTGGTCTTTTCATTTATTGCTGCCTACCATATAGTTATCAACCTTAGTTTTCGTTAGAATTTATATTATTTTCCTCGGCATTCCCAAACCTGGCTTTCTTCAATAACGAAATAGCAGAATAAAATATCAGGGCTGCCAAAGCCAAAGAGAATACAGGATCAATATAACTATGTATCTCCGAATCGGATAGTAAGAAATACTTTAGCAGGAAGTATAATAATATGGAAAGGACTGATGTTAAGGCCGTAAATGTTTTAATACGAAATAACGACCACTGACTTTCCATCACAGGCGAAAACTCTTGTTTACTAATCCTAAGGTTTTTTCGCCATTGATATACGTTTACAAAAACAGCTATGGCATTTACCAATGCCCCAAATAAAGAAGCATATAACTCCAATTCTTTAGGATGAAAAAAGCGTTTAATGGCAATAAACATCACAACTACAAACGAGATAAAAAACACCGACACCATCACTCTGGCATTAAAAGCCTCTCTGCTTATCAGGTGTTCTCTTATTCTTACAGATTTTTTAGCTGTCTGAAGGCTCAAATAAACCGATAATGCCTGAGCACCACCCATCAACATTTGGGCAATTAAAGTAATTGAATTGGATAAAACACTAATAAATACAAAAGGAACCCACGACCAAAAAATGATTAAAAAATTAATCATCAGGGCTTTTTTCTTTTGTGTTGCTTTATTAAAATCCCAATCCACCTTAACTATTTTTTGCTGCTTCTTCCCTGGCCCAATGCCTTAGGTCTATAATAATTCCTTCGTATTTATCTGCCAGATACTGACTCAACTGTTCTGCCGAGAACACCGAACGATGCTGCCCGCCGGTACAACCAAAACTGACCATTAAGCTGGTAAATCCCCGGTCTAAATATCGTGTCACGGCCTGATCGACTAAAGCAAAACTGTGGTCTAAAAACAATTTCACTTCTTCTTCTTTCATTAAGAAATCAGCCACAGCCTCATCCATACCTGTTAAGTTCTTATATGCTTCATAACGCCCCGGATTAGGCAATGCCCTGCAATCGAACACAAACCCACCCCCATTTCCACTGGGGTCGGCAGGAATATGGCCATAAACATAGGAGAAACTACTAATTCTGATCTTTAACATATTATTTTTTATTAGTCGCAAAATTATCTTTTATTTCAACAAGCTGATGCAATAATGAGAAAAAATAAGGATACTTATTCACATCCTCCAAATCCGATAATAGCACTTTCAGGTTCGATAAAGCATTTGGAATACTGGCTTTAAAATATTCCTTACCTTCAATTAATCCCCTAAAACCATAGGCTCCCAGTGTTTGAACAATACGAATAAAAACCATCATTTTAAAATCATCTTTAAATGCCTTCTCAGGATAATCTATTGTTTGCGAGATGATTTTATAATAATGTTCTAATAATAAGGATCTGTTTTGGTTAGACAGATTGGCCGAGGCCTGATATAATAAACTGGCCACATCGTACAGCAAAGGTCCTCTTCGCCCTCCCTGAAAGTCGATAAACCAAGGTTTAGCATCATATATCTGGATATTACGTGCCTGAAAATCGCGAAACATAAAATAAGAGTCATCTCCCACTGCCACATCATTCGATAAACTGATTATATCGTTTTCCAATAACTGCTCATCGAAAGTAAGCCCCGATACTTTAAGAAAGTAATACTTAAAATAATTCAGGTCCCATAATACCGACTGTTGATCGAAAGAAGGCCGGGGATACGAATGACTATAATCGACCTCTTGCCCGGCATACTGCATCTTCCAAAGCATATTCAAGCTCTCTTTATAATAGCCTATTACCGCTTGAGTGCACCCTTGCGATTTTAATGTTTGTAAGAGATTCTCGTCACCTAAATCCTGCTGAAAATAAAGTCTCCTGTCGGATGATATATATTCTACATTTGGAACTCTGATATCCTTTTCTTTAAAAAATGATGCCAGATAATAAAAAGCTTCGTTTTCTCTCAGGTCGTCATTAATAGTAGCAATATAAAATAAGTGAGCAGAGCGGACACGGAAATATTGCCGGTTCGAACCTGAACCTATATTCAAGGCTTCCACGCTATCGCAGGATTTCGACTGCCATTTGCGAAATTCTTTTTCTACAATATGATTGGTTTCTTCAAGTTTCACAGCTCAAATATACATTAAATAATACTTCCAAAAAAAACTGCTAACCTTTTAGAATTAGCAGTTTAAGATATTTTTCTTTCAGATATTAATGGCAACGGCTTAAACATTGCACTATCTCTCCAATAACCTCATTATTAAGATTATATATTATTTTCTTTCCAAGCCTTTCCGATTTTAAGATTCCTTTATTCTTTAAAATACTTAAATGATGCGAAGCATTGGCCTGCCTGATATCCAGTCTTTCAAAAATATCGCTCACACTTAAAGGACCTTTCTCATCAAGCAACTCAATGATGGCAATACGCAAAGGATGCGCAATGGCTTTCAATCTATCGGCGGCCTTTTCAAGATGATCTAAATCAAAATCTACTCTGTTCATTCAATATTGTATTTAATGCAAAAATAGTAAAAGAGACTATATCTTATACAAATAGTTTAGTTTATAAACATTCTAAAACTACTTATCAATCAAGTCTGTAAATGCGAATTTAGTACCGTCAAACAAACCTTTATCGCTTAATTTCAGTTCAGGGATAACTAATAAAGCCATAAACGACAAAGTCATATAAGGTGCTTTTAACGAACCTCCCAAACCCTTAGCTAACACTTCAATATCTTCGTAGTTTTTAGCTACTTGCCAGGCATCGTCGTTAGACATAATGCCCGCAACAGGGAGCCCCAATACCTTTGAGTCATCGCCACTAACCC
>Ga0256827_10000645_pt1 | contig 21828 bp, 26 predicted proteins | sample CV84metaG_FD_185977 | JGI IMG/M metagenome (GOLD analysis project Ga0256827, IMG submission 185977) | Hydrothermal vent microbial communities from East Pacific Rise, Pacific Ocean - CV84 | ecosystem: Environmental > Aquatic > Marine > Hydrothermal vents | place: Pacific Ocean: East Pacific Rise... | reverse complement strand
CTGCTCCACCTGAAAATCTGCCGAACCAAATAGTTGTGCCAGAATTTCTGCAGGAGACCAGCCCCGCCGGAGCATACTGGTTGTCGGAGGCAGATTTTTTATCCTCTCGGTTAGCATGTCGACCTGGTCGGAATCCCCCGGAGGGAGAGATTGGACCAAAAATCCCCCCGCAACCGCCACCCCACCTTTAACATCCAGCTCTACCCCCAAACCGATACTGGAGGGGATCTGCTCTGAACTGGTCAGGTACCAGGCCAGATCTTCAGCGATCTCACTGCTCTGCAACTGCACCATACTCTGGTAGGGCTTCTTTAGGCCAAGATCTTTCCAGACATGGAGAAATCCGGCCCGGCCGATCGCCCCGGCAACATCAAAATGATCCCCGGCCGGGGGTAAATCGGCGATCGGATTACGAATGGTACCGCGAATTCTCCCTTTGGCATCAGCCTCCACACTCAACTTTCCCAGCGGGCCATTCCCCTCAACCATCAGGGCCAACCGTTGCTCCCCTTTCAGCAGACAACCCAATAGGGCACCACCGGTCAATAGACGCCCCAATGCCACTGTTGCAGTAAAATCGGTCTGCTGTTTTTTACAGATTGTCGACACCAACTCTGTTGTCACTGCCGCTGCCGCACGAAATAGACCATCCGGACTGACCACCCGAAGTAAATGATCTGCCATTACTTTTCACCTCTAAAAAAGATAGTTACGATTAGGCCCTTAACCGGTGTCCCCGCCCAATTAGCCAGGCGGCCCAGACAAATAAAATTACCGCAAGCGCCCCACTGAAACCGAAGGCAACCAGGTAACTGGTGTCACCGAAACCAATCAGGGCATGCCGAAAACCATCAATCAGATAAAACAGCGGATTCAGCTGAGAAAAACTCCCCCACGGTGCAGGAAGGATAGAGATGGGGTAAAATACTCCGCCGAGAAAAATTAACGGCATGATCAAAAAGCTGGTGTACATCGAAATGGTGTCGAAACTCTGGGCATAGATAGCCGCAATCAGCCCAAATTGGGCAAACATGAAACTGGCCAGCATCGCCATCAAGATCCCCAGCAACGGAGATTCCCAGGGGAGAGTAGCGAACATGGTGGAGATCAGCCACACCACCGAACCAACCAGCAACCCACGGAGCATGGCTGCCAAAGTATAAGCCATGATAAATTGTGGAGGACTGACCGGGGTGACCAGAAGATCGACAATCCCGCCGAGATAGCGGGACATAAACAGCGATGATGAGGTATTGGCAAAGGAGTTATTGATAACCCCCATCATAATCAATCCAGGGATAACAAATTGCGCATAACTGAACCCCTCAACAATACTCAGCCGGTCTCCCAGCGTTGCACCAAACACCAGCAGATAAAGGCCCGCAGTAACAATAGGGGCAAGAAGAGTCTGTTTTGAAACCCGCGCGAAGCGGAGAATTTCTTTACGCAGCAGGGTAAAAAAGGGGAGCCATGGATAAAAACGCTGCTTGAGATCAAAGTCCATTTGCACCCCCGTTCATCCCAGTCAGCTGGATAAAAACCTCCTCCAGACTGCTCTGATCGGTTTCTATATCCCGAATTTTCAGCTGTTTCTGGCTGCAAAGTTGCGCGAGAATCGTACCGACATTGATATCTGCCGGCAAGTTGAGCAGTAACATTCGTCCATCGGCTTTTAACTGTGGCTGACAATTTTCCAACCCCGCCGGCATTTCAGATAGCGGATCAACCAACCATACCCGTAGCTGCCGATTGGATAGGCGCCGCACCAGTTCGTGGGTCTCCTCCAGGGCAATCAGATCACCGTGATTCATGATGGCAACTCGATCACACATCTCCTCAGCCTCTTCCAGATAATGGGTGGTCAACAGAATCGTCGTCCCCTGCCGGTTAATTTCCCGGACAAAATCCCAGAGCCCATGGCGCAACTCGACATCCACTCCAGCAGTCGGTTCGTCCAGAATCAACAACTGCGGCCGATGAATCATCGCTTTGGCAATCATGAAGCGACGCTTTAATCCACCCGATAGTTTCAGCATCACTTTATGCAAATGGGGTCGTAACCCAAGTCGATCGATCAGTAGTTGCCGCCAGGCCGGATCATCCTTCACTCCGTAATAACCGGCGTGCAGCTTGAGTGCCTGATCAATAGTAAAAAAATTATCAATAACCACTTCCTGATGAACCACCCCGAGCATCCGGCGGGTATGTCGATAATCGCGTTGGTTATCATAACCAAAAGCAGTAATACTCCCCGATCCTAATCGAACCACCCCGGCAATCATATTGATCGTAGTGCTTTTCCCTGCACCGTTGGGACCTAGCAGACCAAAAATTTCCCCTTTGGCAATGGTGAAATTCACCTTTTTTACTGCCGGGACACCATCAAAGGATTTATATAGATTTTCGATAACCAGTGCATTCATGGCGCGAATATACAACTGCATCCTCTTCCCTTGCAAGGGGTGAGGGTTGCAAACCTGATTATATTTATAATCGAATCGAACCTGTAGCCCTGAGTCCCTTGACAGACGCAGTTACCTTAACCATGATGGTCGTATTACAGATCTCAATCGATACGAGAGAACCTTCCGGCAAGTGGTGAAGCGATAAAAAGGACAACTTCAGCTGATGATGTTAAAAAGAATCCGCTCTTACCTGATAGCCAAGAGCTATGATTGGGCCATGAGCAGCACCGAGAAACGGTGTCTGCAAAGTTGGCGTAAAGAACTGTTGGCACAGGCGCGTGGAAACATTCTGGAAATCGGTGCCGGGACAGGAGTCAACTTGCCCCACTACCCCGACGAAGCAGAAAAGATTACTCTCAGTGAGCCGGACCCTCAAATGCGCCATCGATTACAACAGAGGGTTGACACGCTCCAACAACAACGGTTCACGATCACCCCCTGGGGGGCAGACACGATAGAGATGCCGGATGCCTCCTTTGATACGATTGTTTCCACGCTGGTTCTCTGTTCGGTCCCTGACCTCAAGAGCAGTCTCAGCGAAATCTATCGACTACTGAAACCGAACGGTATTCTGCTGTTTCTTGAACACATCATCTCTGACCAGCCAGTCACCCGGACCTGGCAACACCGGATCGAACCTCTCTGGGGGTTCTGTGCGGGGGATTGCCATCTAACCCGTGATACAGCAACTGCGATTTGTACCGCCGGCCTACAAATTGAACAGTTAATTGAAGCTCCGATGACGGGGGCACCCTCCTTTGTGCGGAGGACAATTCGTGGTAGAGCCAGAAAATCGGCCCCACTGGCAGGAGGAATTTAAATATGTTCAACTTAAAAGAACGATTATGTCGGTTACTTGCAATCCGGAATATCGATCAATGGCAGGGGGGTGAGGGTGATATTCCTGAAAATAATTTCGATCTGGATAATATTCCACCCTGCCCAAACTGCGCATCCACCGATGTCGCCGTCTTTATCTATGGAAAACCACCTCTGAAGAGTGTCATTCTTGACGGGTTAGAATCAGGAAAAATCATTTCGGGTGGTTGCATGATTCGGCGAACTGCTCCAAAATGGCATTGCTACAGTTGTAATAATGATTTTGGGCGACTGCGTTAAGTCGTTGCAATTCAAGCCAAACTGAATCGCAAGATGACGATTCAGAAATATCTCAAGGAGACAAAAAACATGACAAAAGCAAGTGCACGACACATACTGGTTCCTGCGGAAGAGGAGTGCAACAATCTCAAAGCAGAAATTGAAGCGGGAGCCGACTTTGCAGAGGTCGCAAAAAAACATTCCAAGTGTCCATCCGGTCAACAGGGGGGAGCATTGGGGGAATTTTCTCCCGGTCAGATGGTCAAAGAATTTGATGATGTTGTTTTTACCGGTGATGTTGGTAAAGTTCTTGGCCCGGTTAAAACCCAATTTGGCTACCATCTGATCGAAGTGACCGACCGAACTGAATAGCTATAGGTTCAGACCATCAAGATCTAGATAAAACAAAACCCCGCTCATTTTCCAGCGGGGTTTTGTTTTCTAAAATCAGACGAGGAATAATCTATATCTGTCGTGGAGCTAATCCATCAACTTATCCAGCTCCAGAAGAATCTCCATCTGTTCCTGAATCTTTTCATGGTAATAGTTCCAGACATGATAACTCTGCAACCCCAAAATAGTTAATCCAACCGCAAAAATTGCCCAGAAATTTTCACTTAACCCTTCGGAAAAATGGTAAAAAAGATAGAAGGCACCCAGGTAACCAAAATGAGCCAAAGCTCCACGGGGCTTTTTATCACTGGCCATCTGGGTCAGGATCAGGATAATTGCTGAAAAACCATAAATGACCAGAGCCCAGTTAATATATTTAACCGGAGGCCCCGCTCCCAGGGCAACACGGATACCATCACTCAACGGGGGAAGAAAATCAAAATTATGAAAAGCCCCCATACTTAAAGCGGTAAACAGCGCAAGGATCCACAGACCAGTGCTGGAATAGAGCTCCAGTTTTTTTATCTTTGCCTGAACCTGCTTACGGAGTGGATTAATATCCGGCAGCGGTGTTTCAATTTCATGATTCGTTGGATCCATCGCCTACGTTTCTAGCTGGAGTTTTAATATCTTTCAGCTCTTTTTGTGCCTGATCCCGTTGCTTTACCAATAAACGGAAATCCTTATTCAGCTTGCCCAGCTTGTGGTCAGATTTTGGTAAATCCGGCTCGGCCGTTCCATTAGCCGCCAACTCGGCATTGTGAGTCAAGCGGACAATCGGCAGAAAAAGATTCATCCGCAACAACGCAGTAACTCCACCCACCGTCAAAAACAGCACCATTACACTGAAAATTATCATCCGAGTTCTAAGGACTGCAAGGGTTTTCTCCAGATGACGGCTAGAAACACCGATACTGACAAAGCCCAGGACCGGTTCGGACTCAGAGTGAAAATGGCAGGCCGCTGTGGAACACTGGGGCTCGTTGAAGATTGGCAGTGATGTTGCGATAAAACCGTTGGAATGGTCAACATCATGCTGGGGTTTCTGTTTAAACGAGGGGGGAGATTGCAGAAACTCGGTGATATGAGCGTTTGCGACCTCTTGAATATTTTCCGGAGCATCCTGTCCAGAATAGCGGATATTGCCTTTTTGATCATAAATCTTGATCAGCTGGACATCTTCCCGCGTCCCGATATTTTCAACAATATCCTGAATTGACTTCTGGTCATCCTCCAGCATGGCAGAACGGGTTGATTTAACTACCGTGCTGGCACTGGCATTTAAGGTCCTAATCGCCTCAGCCGTCATATCAGCCTTGATAAAAGAGTACAGCAGGAGACAGCCAAATATAACAAATCCAGTGACGGCAATCGTCACCGGGACAATCGCTCTGGCAATCAGATTATCAAACATACGCTCGTGCTCCTAATTAATCGTACCGGGAAAGGATATTAAAACAAAAATCCCCGGCGGACAAAGGAAATTCCTTCACCGGCCGGGGATTTATTGAGGTTATCAGCAAATGGTTTCTATATTATATTCGTAGAACCACTCACCCTCTTCACCCAGCAGCCTAATCTTTATATTTATAAAGAATCGGCAGGCGGGCCAGGATAAACCGATAGGTTGTAATGTAAAGGGCAAAGATCGTAATGCTGATGACGATCTCCCACTTATGCGGCATTTCCTGATATAACTTCCAGTTGAAACAAATCAAAGCAGTATTCAAGCGATTCAATAAAATCCCGAACACAGTGATAAAAGCCCCAATACGGCAGATACCGACCAGTTTATTGTGCGCACCATAAGCGAGTAAAGCCATCGGGACAATAACTCCGGCAATCATCTCAAACAACCACCATGCACCCCATCCGGTGGCAATGTACGCCCACTCATTATCATGAGCGACAGCGATAATTTTCATAATGAGATAGGTAACCAGACCCAGTGCCGCACCCTTAGCCAAAGAAATAGTAATACGGTCAAGGTTGTCAATGAAGCGATCATCGCAACGCCATTTCATCGTGTAGATAACAACCGTACTGACACAGATCACCATACAGAGGCCGGCAGGAACAGACGAGATGAAATAGTGTAGCCACTGGAACGGCGCCGAATACCAGAGGGGGTGGACCTTTCCTGGAGCGTAGACAAACAGTGCCCCCAGAGCTCCCTGGTGCAAGGTTGAGAGAATAATTCCGGATACCGTCAGACCAACCGCCCCTTTGCGGATGAAGTCATAACCACGCTGAAAGCCGATCCATTCGAAGAATGCCGTGGAAACTTCCATCACCTGGACAGAGAGATAGGTTGCAACATGCCAGCCAACCAGGAACAGCACCGCTGCAGGTCCCCAAGAGTAGATCATCGGATAGGAGAGCCGCCATGGTTGACCGAGGTCAACCAGAAGGTAAACAACGGCAAAGAAGTAACCGAGGAGACCATTCAGTAGCGCCAGCCGCTCAATTGGTTCAAAATCATGCCGCCCGAAAATTTCGACTGCGGTCCCCAGCATAAAGCCGGAAGCTGACAATGGCACCATACAGAACAGGCCAAAACCCAAGAACAATCCCCAGGGGTAGTCATAGTTGGCATGAGTTACAGCACCCAAAGAAAAGAGAAAACGGTAGATAATAACCGGGATTCCGATGGCAAAGATAATCCCCAGAATCCAGTTGAATTTATTACGAAATGCCTGCCCGAGATATTGATCCAAGGGCAAACCGAGAAATAACTTTTCCATCAGTGACCATGAGGTTCCATCTTCCTTCGAACCTGAGTCGTGTGGTTTAACACCGTAAGTCGCTAATTTTTTCATGATCAGTGCCCCCCCTGCTTATCGTTGCTGTGATCATCATCGTGACCGTGAGACTTTCCTTTGGTTGCAAGCAGGTGAAAACCTGTAAACAGTGCCGGCCAAACGACCAGGACAACCGGAACCATCGCTAGAAAATCTTTAACATTATTGATAATTGGCTCTTTTGGCAGAGTTTCATCAAAGCCGGCTTCCTTGAACGGAGCATTGGAAATATAGAACCAGCCAGTCCCACCAACTTCATGTTCCCCATAAACGTGATCAAGATACTTGCCGGGGTTTTTACGAATCCGCTCCTTGGCAATCTTCATCAGATCTTTACGCTTACCGAAGGTCATCACCTGCTGCGGACAACTTTCAACACATGCCGGTGGCCGACCCTCTTTTAAGCGGGTGTCGTAACAGAAAATACACTTTTTGATCACCGGATTGAGAACTGAGTGGTAAGTGTAAGCCGGAATATGGAACGGACAGGCAATCATGCAGTTCCGACAGCCGACACAAACATGCTGGTCATAAATAACCGCCCCTTGTGGAGTCTTGGTGTAAGCTCCAACAAAACAGGAGGTCAAACAGGCAGGCTCATTACAGTGATTACACTGAATCTTGCGATACAACGGCTTGTCGGCACCTTCGGGCTCATAACGGTTAACAATCGTATAAGCCTTGTCTGTGGTACGACGCTTCTGACCATTCTCGTCAATTTCATCGAATACTGAATAATCATCAAATGGCAGTGCCGGTTCCGGCAATTTCTGCTCTTTATTACAGGCAGCTTCACAGGTACGACAACCAACACAGCGGGTTAAATCTACCAGAACTCCCATCCCATCAGGAAAACCGCTGAATGAACCGGAAGCAAATGCTTTTTTCCCGGGATGCATCACCAAGGCAGCCCCGGCAGCAGTTCCGGCTAAAAATCTTCTACGTGATATTTTACTACTCATGACGAAATCTCCTTATTATATTCCCCAGATGCAAAACGACAGAAATTATTCATGTCCGGCTTCACGTTGGGCATCCTCTTCAGGGGCAAACTCTCCAGAATGATAGAATTTTTCACCGGCCTCGGTCTTAGCGTGACAATCTTCACAACCGGTTGGACCATCGACCTCATTGTGACAACCGAGACATTTGAGATGATAAGCAGCTTTCAATTTTGGCTTATCGTCATGGTAGACATAATCGGAGCTTGGGGTATGCAGATTTTCGGGGGAAACCGGATCCGCAGAGTGGCAGTCCTGGCATGAAACGCTATCCATCTCAACGTTACCTTCATGACATTTTGCACAATACTCGTTGGTCACCCCGGTTCCAGTCGTATGATGGTGACACTCAGAACAGTTTTCCGTTGCATCGACATGCATTGCATGATCAAAAACAACGGGTTCATATAGATTAGCCAGAGAATCAATTTCCACCTCATCTGGATAATCCATTGCGTAACAACTCACCGACAGGAGTGAAAACAATAAGACAACTCCCATCCCGGTCAAAAGTTGCTTAACGACATTTACCATAACCTCTACTCCTTAGTTCTCAAATTTTGTCTGCACCGATTTTATGAGTGGCAGAATGCAGAACAATTAAAATACAACTCACCAAATTTAAACCCGATTAATCGTCGTCACCACCAATGACGTAACGATAGAACATCGGGAAAAAGGTGAAAAACAGCAGACAAAGAAGATATTCAAGACCCTTGATATAGGTGTAGTAATCAACGACCGTATAAATCTCTTTGACCTGACCGACATTCATAAAAAAATCTAACATTTCAATACCTCCCAATAAAAATTATTCAGTGTTTCTTCACTGAGACTGTAGCTCTGCTCCCCGATGTACTCTTGACCGCCTCCTTGGTCATCCCCAAAAGTGCCAGTACCGCAGGAACCAATTGAGCAATAATGATCAGAGCACAAAATCCGACGAACAGAAGAATGAGAATACCGCTGTTGTAGGTTTTGCTGGTGTCAACAGCCAGAGCGGGAGAAACAGCCATGAACATCAGCGCGAGAGCGGTTAATAAAACTTTTACGCTTTGCATCGAAACCTCCTTGATAAAAGTTGGGCATTGTCCACGTGCGACAAAAACAGCGCCAGCGGACAAGTTGACTATTTACACTTTAATTGCCGCACTATACGGATTACTGCTTATTATTGGAACTCTTTTTTTGTGTACTGTATACAAATTAGCAAGCAACATAAATGAGAGTCCTGCGCAAGGAAATGCAGAGGTCATGCCAGAAGTGTTAAATTCTTCGATAAAAGTATAACCTGTTGATGATACGTTATTTATTTTAACAAGATAACCTCTATTGTCGCGATTCGCTGTATATTTAATCTATACACATCAACAGCTCATTGAGCAGAAAACCGCGTCTAAAAAGATCATAAAGTATTGAGAAATATCAATATTATAAATAGATAAATATTGTATACAGTATACCAAGAATTGGATATTTTTTTTATATATCGACGGGGGAATAGTTTGGTGAATAGACACAAAAAAACCCCAGCTAAGGGGTCATTTTGACAATCACTATTTATTGAGATGAAAAATCAGCCACAGATTATTACCCCAATGAAGCCAAGCCATCGGCCGGATCCGGCACAGAGATATCTTTTCTGAACAACTTGCGTCCGGCGTTCTGCCGCGCCCGATAATTATCGAAAGCACACCTGACCACCTGCCGAATTTCATCCCAACTCTCACCCTCAACGGGCTTTAATGCATGATAGAAGATCCCTTCCTTGCGGATGCGTCGCAACAAATCAAGGGGTATTTCATCAGACACCAGAATGATCGATAGATTCCTGTTACATTTTTTTAACAACGGAACAAACTTCGCAATCTGAAATTCATCAAATACGCCACCAAGAACAACAACCTGGATAGATTTATCAAGAATTCCCTGCAGCGCATTAATCACCGAATCAGCCGTCTCAACCCGGCAGTCATCCTGCTGAAATACTGCAGCCATCTGCTCTCTGGCAACTTGATCTTTATTGGCAATAAGGAGACCGTTCATTGTATTTACCCCACTTCTTATCACTTACACTATCGGTTAGAACTCTTCTGCTCGACCCCATGCTTTCGCGCAAACAGCCCTTTCAAGATACCAACAAACAACAGACAGGCAGGAACCAATTGAAAAACGACAATTAAAGCAAAAAAACCGATAAACAGGGTCAAAAGTAAAGACCCACCCCCCTGCTCGACGGGAGTAGTTGCAGAAACAGCACCAGAAACTGCAGTCAAAACGCAGATTAAAGCAAAAACCGTATTACGAATCATATCCTTCATCACAACCTCCATAAGAATTTCAAACTTATTCATTGGTCTTAAATATATACATAAGTTATGCCAATATTTTTTCAATCAGCCGATATTAATCGTAACATACTGCTATAGCGCCTTTATTTATTAAATATGATGATAAAATTTGCTCGTTGATTTTTCAGAATGAATATCTTTTTCATACAGTCAAAACCAGTATATCAACCAACAAAATCACCAAAACCGTCATAACTATCTAATTTAAAAAAACTTTCCACAAAGAAAACTCTCTGGACACGACAATCTACTGCATATTTTTTTTATTTTTTCATCCAATTACTGATCGTATCGATCCATTTGATCCTCTGGAGTTTAGGAATCTAAAATTTGCTACCGATATTCGACCAACCCAACGGCGACTTATCCCTTGACTGTTCTCTGTTCCCTTACTAGTATTAACCGTTTTAAAAATATGGCATTTGGACTTTGTGCTGTTTTTCAGCGAATCCGGAAAGCAATTCACATCATCATGGATGAAAACTCAACGCATAAAATTTTAGTCATTGATGACGAAGCCATTATCCGTGAGGGGCTTCGTCAGGCTTTAACCATGGAAGGCTTCCAGGTCGTAGCAGCCCAGAATGGTAAAGTCGGCATGGAGAAACTGCAGAAAGATAGTTTCAGTGTCGTTATCAGTGATCTGAAGATGCCCATTATGGGGGGGATTGAAGTCCTGAAAACCATTTCGGTACTTCAACCAAATGTTCCGGTCATCATCATCACCGGCTTTGCAACGGTTGATTCAGCCGTTGATGCAATGAAAAATGGGGCCTTTGAATATCTGACAAAACCCTTCCTGCCCGACCAGATTATCGAGAAGGTTCATGCTGCAGTAAAAAAACGGCTGTTGAATCTTGAATCGGAGGTTATTACTGAGAGTATTCCGGATGAAACTGTTGCAGAGTCCTTCATCGGAAAGAGTGAGGCAATGCAGAAGGTCTTTCAACGGATTCTTCAGGTTGCCCCAACCAACAGTTCGGTTTTAATTACCGGAGAAAGTGGAACCGGAAAGGAACTTGTGGCCCGGGCTATTCACAATAACAGCCCACGAAAAGATGAACCCTTTGTCGCGATTGATTGTAATTCATTGCCAGAAAATTTATTGGAAAGTGAACTGTTCGGCCATGTTAAGGGATCATTCACCGGCGCCACCCAATCCAAACCCGGCTTATTCAGTGTTGCCAGCGGCGGCAGCCTGTTTCTCGATGAGATTGCCAACTTGAGCATGTCAACCCAGGCAAAGTTGCTCCGGGTGCTGCAACAGCGCGAAGTCACCCCGATTGGCGGGACCAAAGCAACCCCCATTGACATCCGTCTGATCGCTGCAACCAACCGGGGGCTGGACAAACTGGTAGAGGAAGGTCTGTTTCGGGACGATCTCTATTTCCGCCTGAATATCATTCCGATAACCCTCCCGCCCTTACGGGAACGAACCGGTGATGTCCCTCTCCTGATCGGCTATTTTCTAAAGAAGTTTTCCGATGATATCGGCAAAGAGATTAAAGGGCTTTCAGCTGATGCTCACTTGGCACTACATGATTACCCCTTCCCCGGCAATGTCCGTGAACTGGAAAATATCATCGAAAGAGCCGTTGTTCTGACCCAGGGAAACATGATCCAGCGCGAGAATCTGGAGTTGCCAAAGGCCAATGATCTCGCAACCGACAATAACGAAATGGTGGCACCGATCAACACGGAAGAGCTAAAAGAAGCAAAGCGGCGGTTGCGTGAACAGGCAGTGGAACCGGCAGAGAAAGCATTTGTCTATGCCGCGCTGGAAAGAAATAACTGGAACGTGACCAAAGCTGCGGAAGAAACCGGCATGCTCAGACCTAATTTTCAAGCTCTCCTTAAAAAGCTCGGGATCTCCGTCAAAGATCATACCTGATCCAAATTACAAGCCGAGTCAACCAGAACAGCGTAGTTTATCCACTCGATTCTACCCGCAACAACCCGAGACCTTGAACCAGCTGACTGGCAACTAGGACAGCTCTTCATCTTCTTTACCGTCTGCTGCTAATTCATCATCCACCGAAAAATAGATTGAGAACCGGGTTCCCTCCCCCTCACGACTTTTAACATCAACCCGACCACCGTGATTTTTTATAATCCCATACGAGACAGACAAACCCAGTCCGAACCCTTTTTGTGACTTTGTCGAGAAGAAAGGATCAAAAACCTTATCCAGATTCTCCGAGCTGATCCCGGTACCAGTATCTTCGATCACAATCCTGATCTCTCTCTCTTTCTCCAGCCATTCGGTGCTGATAATCAAAGTTCCGCCATTCGGCATCGCCTGCCCGGCATTGATAAACATATTAAAAAATACCTGCTGCAGCTGATCTGCATCAATCTCCAGATCAGGGAGGGAATCGCCACATCGGCATTGGATATCAACATCCTGCAAAATAATCTGCTGTGAAACCAGAGTCAGAGTATGTTCTATAATCCGGTTAATCGAATCACGTTTCTTCTCCGGAAATGATTCACGGGCAAATTCCAACAATCCCCGGACAATTTTGGCGCACCGACCCGTTTCTGAAACGATCAGATCAAGATTGTCTTTCACCTGCTGCGGCAAATCAGGGGTTTTGGAGGAGAGGGAAGCAAACATCAGAATCCCGGTCAGAGGGTTATTAATCTCGTGTGCAACCCCCGCAACCAGCTCTCCCATCGAAGCCAGCTTAGCCGAACGGAGCAACTGACTCTGCATATCGGACATCTCCGCCGCTCGCTGCTCAACCTTTTGTTCCAGGGTATTCCCCCACTCTTTCAATTCAATCTGCGCCTGGGCCAGGTTATCAGCCATATTATTAAATGAACGCCCTAACTCTCCGAGTTCATCCTTAGACTTTATCGTAACCCGTGCAGATAGATCTCCTGCAGCCAGAGCCTGTGTTTTTTCCAACAACCCCTGAATCGGATCACAGATGTATTTGCGCGTCAGAAAGTAGTGACACAAGGAGAGGATAATCAACATAATGGTCGTGGAGGTGATCACATCAGTATGGTGACTATGCGCCAGGTCAGCAATATCTCCCTGAGTCATCACCAGATCCAGAACACCGATTTTCTTCTCCTCAGGTGCATGAAAATGACAGTCCGCTGTATAACAGGTGGGCTCATTGTAAATGCCCCGGGTGATACTTAAATATTGAGTTCCTGAGTCATCGGAAAAATATCGACTCCGTTTCTCTATCGGGGCATCGACCAATGCCTTAGAGTCCCCGACATGACAGAAAGAACAGCTCTCATCTGTTTCACTCAGCACCGTACCGATCTCATTTTTATTCATTGAGAAGTTCACAACACCGGCTTTGCCCAAAATACGAACCCTCTTCACCCGTGGGGTTTTCCCGATCTCCTCTATCATCAACTGCAATTGTTCTCGATTATCTGCTAACATCAGGTGGTAGGAATCACGTAAAATCATCTCGGAGAGGACATCTGCTTCCCGCATCGACTTCTCAGCAAAAACTTTCTGGACTTTTTCTATGTGCAAAAAAGCAGAGATAGACATGACAATGAGGAGAACAATACTTGAGATCGCCGTATATCTGATTGCCAACCGAATCCGCATCTATAACTCCTCAATAAAAATTATTCCGCCGAGGTGAACAGCTTACTGAACAACTGAATTTTTTAAAACCCTCTATTCATCAGGCCGGCTAAAATAAACGACCTTTAGAACGCAGCGACACTCTCCCGGCAGCACCTATCATCCATTCTGATTGCCTTTTCTGCGTGACTGAAGTATAAAAACGGATCTTCTTCCACTTTTACCGGGCAACTTTAAATGGGCTACAGAACCCTTCAACAGGCAGTTAAAGATCTGGAAAGTTGTGGGCAGTTGATCCGCATAGAGCAGCCGGTTGATCCCAATTTACTTGCCGGAGCCATCCAGAGACGGGTTTATCAGCAACAGGGTCCGGCACTACTCTTTACCAATCTCACCGGTTGCTCCTTTCCAGCGGTGGCCAATCTGTTTGGCACTCTGGAGAGAACCCGCTATCTGTTTCGCGATACATTGCGCCAGATTGAGATGCTGGTCAAATTTAAAATTGAGCCAAAAAGTTTACTGAAAAACCCGTCAGCAGTGTTATCACTCCTCCCTGCAGCTCTGCACCTGCTGCCCAAACGGGTAAAATCGGCACCGATTTTAAACCATCAGATCAAAATCAGCGATCTACCGCAAATAAAAAGCTGGCCCGATGATGGGGGATCCTTTATCACCCTCCCCCAGGTTTACAGTGAAAGCAGTCTCAATCCGGGACTTCGCTCCTCTAATCTGGGGATGTACCGGATTCAATTGGCCGGAAATGATTATCTACAAGACCGGGAAGTTGGACTCCACTACCAACTCCATCGCGGCATTGGCGTCCACCATCAGGAGGCACTGGATCGCGGACTGCCATTTAAGGTTAATATTTTTGTCGGTGGACCGCCAAGTTTGACTATCGCCGCAGTCATGCCTCTTCCTGAGGGGATGCCGGAACTCGCTTTTGCCGGATTACTAGGTGGGCATCGAATCCCGATGGTTCAACCCGCCGGTTGTTTACCGATACCGGCAGAGGCAGATTTTGTCATCTGTGGCACCATAGATCCACAGCAACAAAAACCGGAGGGGCCGTTCGGTGATCATCTTGGCTATTACAGCCTGACCCATAATTTTCCACTGGTTAGAGTTGAACGGGTTTACCATCGTCCGGGAGCAATCTGGCCATTCACCACCGTTGGCCGACCGCCTCAGGAAGATACCAGTTTTGGAGCATTTATCCATGAATTGACCGGGGCACTGATACCGGAAGTTCTCCCCGGGATTAAAGCTGTCCACGCTGTTGATGCGGCAGGAGTACACCCTCTACTTCTCGCCATCGGCAGAGAACGGTATACCCCTTACCAGAAAGCTGAGCGGCCCCAGGAGTTGCTGACCCAAGCCAATGCAATTCTGGGGCAGGGGCAACTTTCATTGGCAAAATATCTGTTGATCGCCGCGGAAAATGATAACCCGCACCTCGATATTCACAATATTCCCGATTTTTTTCAACATATTCTGGAACGGGTTAACTGGCAACACGATCTCCATTTCCAAACCGCCACAACCATGGATACCCTCGATTACAGTGGACTGGGTTTGAACCAGGGGTCAAAAGTAGTGATTGCCGCCGTAGGGGAAAAGCGCCGGAATCTACCAGATCAGCTGCCGGAGAATCTGACTTTACCACGTGGTTTTAAAAATCCGCGGATCGCCTTACCCGGGATTCTGCTGATTGAAGGGCCAAAGTGTCAGGAGTACCGACCCGGTGGAGATCTCAATCTGTTGCGCTTCAGTAAAAAATATCCGGTCGATGATCCGATCAACGCTTTCCCCCTGATCCTGATCGTTGATGACAGTCCGTTTTGTGCTACCAGTCTAAATAACTGGCTCTGGGTCTGTTTTACCCGTTCCAACCCGGCAGCAGATATTTATGGTATTGAGAGTTTTTCCCAGGCTAAGCACTGGGGCTGTTCGGGAGCATTAATTATTGATGCCCGCAGCAAACCACACCATGCGCCACCGCTGGTCGATGATCCTGCTGTTGAGGAGCAGGTCAATCAGTTAGCGGTCAATGGCGGCCCGCTACAAGGAATTATCTGAATGATGAAGAGCACATCTGCGACCCGAACCAACCGGGCCCCGCTGTTGATTGATTCAATTGGCAACACACCACTGGTGGATATTTCACAACTGATTGATAAACCGGGGATCAAACTGCTGGCAAAACTTGAAGGGAGTAATCCCGGAGGATCCGTGAAAGACCGCCCCGCCCTCTACATGATCAGTAAAGCTGAAGAGAGCGGCGAATTGACCACCGACAAAATCATCCTTGAACCAACTTCAGGCAATACCGGTATCGCCATCGCGATGATCGGTGCGGCAAAAGGGTATCGGGTAAAACTGGTGATGCCGGCCTGCGTCAGTACCGAAAGACGTGGTATTTTAGAAGCTTATGGCGCTGAAACCGTCCTCTCCCCCGGCTGTCAGATGACCGATGGTGCAATTCGTCTGGCCCACAAAATTCTGGCCGAAGAGCCCGGTCACTATTTTATGCCGAACCAGTACAGCAATCCCAACAATCCGCTGGCTCACTATGAGACAACGGCTCCTGAAATTATCGAGCAGAGTGGTGGAGAGATCGATTATTTTGTCGCCGGGATGGGGACATCAGGAACCCTGATGGGGATCAGCCGGTACTTCTCCGAACATGCTCCGCAGGTTAAAGTTATCGGCATTGAACCGGGTCTGGGGCACAAGATTCAGGGGCTGAAAAATATGCATGAAGCAATTGTCCCCGAAGTTTATCAGCCACAGCGACTGGCAGAAAAATTGCTGGTTGAAGATGAGGATGCCTACGATATGAGTCGTAAACTTGCATTGCAGATGGGTTTATTTGTCGGCATGTCAAGCGGTGCAGCGGTTGCAGGGGCACTGAAATTTGCCGAAACTATTGACAGCGGAACAATAGTAACGCTGCTCCCCGACCGTGGAGACCGCTATCTGAGCACCAACCTGTTCCGCTCACAGTGTGCCATGTGCCCACCATAATCGTTAACAGTGAGATCAGCAGCAGAACCAGAGTTCCCACAACAAAAGAGACCGTTGCCGCCTCAAGAAAGCCGATCTTTTCTGCCAACCGGGCATTGATTGAGGGTTGCAGTGCCACGGCGACACCACCAACAGCCATAAGGATAATCAGGACAAAATTTGACATTACCTGAGCTTTTCTCTCTGCTCCTGGCACTCCAGACAGAATGGAGCCTCAGGTCGTATCCGCAGGCGGGAATAACCAATCGGCTCTTCGCAGTTGCGACAGTCACCGTACCGCTCCAGTTTGATCGCCACCAGGGCGGCCTCAACCAGGGTCAGACGTTGTTGATGACCAGCCCGATTAGCTTTGGCCATTGCCTGTTGCTGTAAAGCATCCATTCTGGATAACCGCCCGATCGGTTGATCCAGAGCAACCGGTTGGCTACTGGCAGAGGATTCACTCAGCAACAGCTTAAGTTCATCCCTCAAAGTCAACAAACTGTGGTGAAGTTCGCCCTTCTGCTCGTCACTCAATTCCACCATCAATGGGTTCGTTGCCGTACTAGTTTTGACACCACCTTGAACCCATCGGTTCCGGCAACTTTAACTAGCTGGAACAAGGCCATTTCAGTGGTGGTAATCACTGCACCGGCACGGGCTGCAGTACTGACTGCATTCTTATAATCACTCTTAAAGCGGGAACTGATGGCATCCTTGACCAGATGGACGACATAACCTCGATCCAACAGATCGATAACCGTCTGGAAAACACAGACGTGACTCTCCATCCCTGTGATCAACACCTGTTTGGCTCCAGTTTTTTCCAGAGCAGCAATAAAGTTTTCATCGCCACAGCAACTAAATGCCATTTTTTCGATACACTGTTGCTCCGTTGCACCAGACAGTTCAGTCACCGTATGCCCGAGCCCCTTGGAGTACTGCTCGGTTGCAATAATGGGCAGCCCGAGTCCGCTGAAACCCTCGACCAATAATCGGGCATTACGAATCAGCTGATCATACAGATCCGGATTCATTGCCGGGGCCAGTTTTTCCTGGACATCAATCACCAGCAACACCGCTTTTTCTCCATCAAGCCAGAATTTATCCTTAATTTCAGCCATTGTTTCCTCCCTAAAGATTGGGTTCAACCTGAATCAATTTCAGATTTAAATGCGATTGCGTAAGATCCGCATAATCAAAACACCAAGAATTGTCATAATCAAGCCAACACAGACAAACAGATATCCCAGAGTGTGCCCTTCACCCAGGCCGAGGAAATCCTCACCCCGCATAAACAGGATCAAACCGACTCCACCAAATGTCAGCAGGCCACCGAAAATGTAGGAAGTGAATGCAATCAATGGCCAGATCCAGTCTTTAAATGTCATAACTCTACCTTAAAAATTCAGGTTAAAAATAAAGGGGCCACCAAATGGCAGCCCCTTCATTACGCTTCGAACCAAGAAAAGTTAGAAGTGGTGTCCACCGAAGATGAAAGCATAAATCATCAGCAGTGTTAATGCTATACCTATCAGGACCGCACTGAAACCAAATCCTTTCAGGATAAAGTCATAGAGGGCACCACTTGGTTTCTTAATCTCGTATTGGTCCAGAATTCCCTCTTCTTCATAACGTTTCCACTGGTCGCCCCGCTCTTCCATAAACTCTTCTTTGGGCAGTTCACCATTGAAAACAACGAAGTCCATCGGGAACTTCTCCGGCCGTCCATGTGTATTGAAGAAGTGGACGGTGAAGATAAACCCGGTCGCCAGTAACGCTTCATCAGAGTGAATAATTGTCGCGACGTTGAAGACCCAGCCCGGTAGTGCAGCACCGAAGAACTCCGGGAACCACAACATCAGACCAGAGCCACCGATAGCAAACATACCCCAGAAGACTGCGATAAAATCGAATTTCTCCCAATATGTCCAGCGATCAAAGGTTGGCTTTGGTCCCAGGAACAGGAACCAGCGCACCATAGCGGTTACATCTCTGATATCCCGCAAGTTGGGACAGAGGGATTCCGGGCCGAACAACCGCTCAAAAAACTCAGCAGGATACTGCAACTTATAGAAGAGGAATTTAGCACTCTTGAATAATGCCATACCAAAGTAGACAAAGGTAATTGCAGCACCGAGACGGTGGAGATGACCGGCATTAGCCGTGCCACCAAAGAAGTCCATCAACACTTTCGCCCAGGCTTGATCGGAGAATTTCAACGGCAACCCGGTCAATGACAAGAGGAGGAAACTGGTGATAACCAGCAGGTGCATAAAGATATGAACCTTGGTGAAACGGCGATAAATCTTATGTGGATTTTCAATATGGTGAAGTTGAGCACCGGCAGCCAGGGCCTTTTTCTTCTCCGAATTTTCGATAAAGCCGCGGAACATCCACAACAGTGAATGGAACCAGAACACCCCGAAGGTGCCGACCAGCAATAAGCTCATGGCAATATAGGTATAGTAAAGGATCGGATAGTTCGCCCGGTCCTTCATATCTCCGTGAGCATAGAACTTAACAAACTGTGGTGAGGCATTTTCGTGACATTTGCCACAGGAGACAACCAACTTATCCTCACTGAGGCTGGAAGCAGGGTCATCACTGGGCAAAACTTCGTGAGCGGTGTGACAATCGACACAACCGGCAACTTTATCCGGGAACCCAAGGTGGAAGTTTTTACCGTGATAACTTTCCAGATAAGTTTCAACCGCAACCGGGGTAACATCATTTCGTTCCATCATCTCTTCATCAGCATGACAGACCATACAGGGTTCAGTATGAAAACTTGATCTTTCCCGGGGGGTCATATCATCAAGTGAAACAATGGCATGAATTCCATGACAATCGATACAGGCGGCAGAATCTCCATTACCGTCGGCAACGGCCTGAGCATGGATTGAAGTGTGATACTCTTTTGCTGGAGTGGTGTGACAACTGATGCAGATATCGTTAGCCTGCTGCTTGTCACCCTTCCAGGACATCACCTCATGGATATCTCGGTGACAGGAGGTACAGGTTAGATTAATATTGACGTTATCAAAATGGTGAGCGCTATCAAAATATTCTTTAAATTCCTGATTATGACAGCGGGAGCAATCAACCGGCCCGGGCATAAGATCGCCATCCATATGGGCATCAATATTTGTCAACTCAACGTGACAGGCCACACAGCCGTTTGCACCATGGACAGAAGCGGAAAAATCTTCAGCTTCTATAACGTCATCATGACACTCGAGACAAGCTTCCGGAGATGCAGTTAGCCCGGCAGCAATCGTCTGGGTACTCCACAACAAAGCCAACAACAGTGCTGAGAAAAACAGGAATCTACGCATTAAACCTCTCCTTAGATAAATAATTTTTCCACAATTGAAGCATGGAAAATATCGAGCGGGACCGGCTGATAAAAAAAGCCCTAACTGAACGAGTGGCATCGTCCGGTTACATCCCATCGGCTCGCAAAAAGAACCAAAAACGATTCAAGTGTATATTTTTATCATACAACAGCGGACTTTACCTTGACCGTTTTTTTTTTACAACCAAAAATCTTACAAACTTCCGGTTGGGATCAAATTGCCCCAGTAATTTAAAATATCGTCATATACTCAGGCTGTAGATAATAAAAAAGGCGACCCTTGAACGGGTCGCCTTTTCAATCTTTTAAAAAAACCGGTTAGTGGGTCAATATCCCAAGAACATGCTCAGTAAAGGGGTTAGCAAAAAGAATAATCATCGCAACAACAAAAACATAAATTGCCAGAGACTCGATCATTGCCAGACCGATCATCATGGTGGTCATGATTTTACCAGAAGCACCCGGATTACGGGCAACGCCCTCACAGGCGGCTTTAATAGCCAGACCCTGACCAATACCGGTACCGATTGAACCCAAACCCATACCCAGACCAGCAGCCATCATACACCAAGCAAAAAATTCCATGTTTCTCTCCTTTTTATTCCAGTTATATTGTTCCTATATTATATAGGACTTGCCTTTCACCCCTGTGAAAAGCGTAATAAATAGTATTAGTGAGCCTCTTCCAACGCCCCGGCAATATAAATCATTGCCAGCAGGGTAAAGACAAAGCTCTGAATCAAAGCAATCAGCACACCCATCAACATCATCGGGATTGGCAGAAATAGCGGGACCAATGCAAGAAAGATCATCAGGACAATTTCATGGCCGTACATATTACCAAACAGACGTAAAGTCAGCGACAATGGACGGGCTAAGTGACCAATAATTTCAATAACAAACATCAGTGGAGCCAGCCAGATGATCGGCCCCATAAAATGTTTAAGATAGCCGATGCCGTGTTTTTTGAAACCGACGATATGGGTCATGGCAAAAACCGCTAACGCCATCGCGGCATTGGTATTGAGATTGGCGGTTGGGGGATAAAATCCGGGGATTAGCCCGATCAGATTACAAATAAGGATGAACAGCGCAATTGTAGCAATTAACGGAAAGTAAGCTTTCCCCTCTTTGCCCATTGTCTCTTCAATCAAGCCGTCGATACCGGTCACAACAACTTCCAGAAGGTTCTGTGCCCCGGAGGGGATCATGGAAATTGACTTTGTTGCCAGAAAGGAAACTACAATCAGGATCGCCATCACCAACCAGGTGTAAGTGACGTGCTCGCCAATATGCAGATGTAACTGTTCTTCAATCCACTGCAAAAATAAAAATGGATGAATCATGGTGTCAACTCTCCTATTTTTTGAACCCTTAGTAAAGCCGCTTAGCGGTTGTAACTGCAATATTTATAATAACGACTGATAATCCAACAACCAGTGCCAGAGGATGAACACCACCACGCACCAGCAGGATATAGATTGAAGCCGAAACAAAAGCCAGACGGAACAGATAGTTCCGTTTAAATCCTTTTTGCATCGCCGGATGTGGATCTCCCAACATCTTAAACAATGAACGACCCAGCCAGCGGTAATTGATAATGACCAGAACCCCGCCGGACAACACCCCCATAGTGACTGGAAGTGATTGCCAAAACAGACTGAGCAGAACCAATATCAGTAGAATAATCCAGTTGCGGCGAGCCATCTCCGCCAACAGCAGATCATCCTGAAGATGCATCATCACCACCGGAAGACTTATCTTCTAATTCTTGGCGCTTCAACTCTCTGGTG
>Ga0256827_10000644_pt1 | contig 21834 bp, 12 predicted proteins | sample CV84metaG_FD_185977 | JGI IMG/M metagenome (GOLD analysis project Ga0256827, IMG submission 185977) | Hydrothermal vent microbial communities from East Pacific Rise, Pacific Ocean - CV84 | ecosystem: Environmental > Aquatic > Marine > Hydrothermal vents | place: Pacific Ocean: East Pacific Rise... | reverse complement strand
TGCAATATCGCTAATATATGCAAAGTCTTGTGTTGAAGTTAATTGCGTAAAACTACTTCCTCCATCAGTTGATTTCCAAATTCCATAACCTCTTCCTGATGATTCTCTGTAAATTATTCTTGCTGTTTCTGATTCTCCTGTACCAACATACATTATGTTTGTATTATTTGGGTCGAAACAAATACTGCTAACAGACATTGTTTCCCAAACGTCACTTACTGGAATCCAATCGGTTTCTGTAGTTATATCGTTATTATACCATAAACCACCTGTTGCAGCTCCTGCCCAAACTTTTTTACCTGTTGCATCATTTGGATCGTAAACTATTATTTTTGTTCTCCCACCCATATCGCTTTGCACTTGCGACCATGTTAAAGAATTTGTGCTTTTTTCATAGTTTGCAGCTTTTTCTGTTGCTTTTCTTGCAATAGGATATTTTTCAAATGGAATTTTTCCTGTTGTAGGATCCATCATCATAACATAATCTCTAAAACTTGCCATGTCAGGTTTGTCAAAAGAAGAAAGTTTATCAAATTCCAATTTTAGTTGATTCTTTTCTGTTTTATGATTTTGTAAAAAGTAAAACCCAACAAAAAACATTGCTACTGATAGGATTATTATTTTTGATTTCATAGTTATAATTTATTTTTTCAAATTTAATATTTAATTAACCCTTAGACAAAGAGTTTTGGTTTTTTGTTGCATTTGTAGAGGTGATTATTACTTATAAATTAAGATTGATAAATCATCATTATTAAAAACCTCGTTAGAAATTTCTAATATACTCTCTTTTGTTATACTATTTATTGATTGTGCTATTTCGTCTATTGTGCTTATTCTATTGAATAATAATGTGCTTTTTGCCATTGAAAAAACATATTCAGAATAATTCTCCGAGGCAATTGCTATTTGCCCAAGCAACTGTTTTTTAGATTTTTCCAGTTTAGATGAACTGATAAATTTTTCTTGTTTTTGTTTTAATATTTTAGAAACTAAGTCTAATGATTTATCTAAATTTTCGTGGTCGGTTCCTAAATAAATATTCCAGATACCGGTGTCTTTATAAAAAGTATAGTTAGATTCTACATTGTAAACAAAGCCATATTTTTCTCTCAGCGACATATTTAACAATGAGTTCATTCCCGGTCCGCCAATTATATTGTTTAATAAAATTAGCCCAACTCGATTTTCACTAAGTGCTGAATATGCAGTGTTGCCAATAACACAATGTGCTTGATGTGTGTTTTTATTTTTTTCTACTGTTTGCTGTTTATTTGGTTTAAACTTCTTTTCAGTTTTTTTTGCTTTTGTTTTCTTGATATCGGAAAAATATTTTTCTACAAAGAACTTAACATGCTCAAAATCAATATTTCCAATAACAGAAATTACCATTTTTTCGGTATCGTAGTTTCTTTCTATAAAATGTTTTATCTTTTCTACGTTTAGTTTCTTTACAGATGAAACAGTTCCCAAAATATCTCTGCCAAGCGGGTGATTTTTAAACAAAATATTTTCAAATTCATCGTAAATTAATTCTGCCGGTGAATCTTTATAAGAATTTATTTCATCAATAACTACTTCTTTTTCTCTTTCAATTTCTTTTTCCGGAAAAACAGAATTAAAAACAATATCTTGAATTAACTCCAATGCTCTCTCGAAATAATTAATAAGAAAACCACCGTAAATAAATGTTTCTTCTTTTGTTGTGTATGCATCTAATTCACCACCTACATCTTCCAAACGGTTAATTATTTGATACGATTTGCGTTTTTTAGTGCCTTTAAAGATAGAATGCTCAATAAAATGTGCAAGACCATGTTCCTCTCTTTTTTCATCGCGAGAACCTGCATCAATTAAAAACCCAATATGCCCTACATTAGACAAAGATCGTTTATAAATTAAACGTATTCCGTTTTTTAATTGATAATGTTTATAGGGAGAATCTATCATAAATTAATTTTGTGCAAAGATATAAATAGTGTTCAAAAAACAAAGGGAGTTACTTTTGTAAAGAAACTCCCTTTGTAATTTATTGTGTTTATTATCTAATAAGAGTTAGAGTTCCAGATTTTTGGAATTCAATTCCTGTTTCATCTTTATAGGTAATTAGCCACCTGTAAACTCCCGCTTCAACATCTCTTTTATTCATTTGCCCATCCCAAGCTTGAGACATATCATCAGTTTCAAAAATAATTTCTCCCCAACGATTATAAATCTTCATATTAAAATATTCTAAATCTATACCATTACCTACGGCAAAGAATTTATCGTTAATTCCATCGTTATCAGGAGAGAATGCAGAAGGTACATATATTGTAATAACATTTTCAATTTTTACATTTGTAAATGTAGAATCTACGCAACCATGTTCTGTTTCTACTTTTAATTTAACTACATAATCACTTTCGTAATCTGCATAATTATGTATTGGGTTTGTTAAATTTGACATATCTCCGTCACCAAACCACCAATAATTCAAGTAATTATCAACCGAATAATTAAAGAATGATATTTCTGGTTTAATTACACTTGCTGTAACAGGATTAGATGTAAACTTAGCTTCAGGTAATTTATAAACCTCTATCATGTCTTCGAATGTGAAGGAATTCTTACAACCTTCTACCGAGTAAACATCAAGATGAATATCATAGATACCCCAATTTTCGAATATATGCTCTGGATTTTTTCCATCGCCTGTATTAGATGAACTTCCATCTCCAAAATCCCAAACATAGCTTTGCCCAATATCAGGACTTTGCTCGCTAAAATGAACTGTTAATGGTTGACAACCATGTGTAATATCAGAAATAAACGATAGTGGTGGTTTCTCAAACATTGTAATATCTACGCTTTCAAAATCTACTGGCGAACCACAATTATCAGAAACAGTAACTGTATAAGTTATACTTCCGTTTGGATAAATTGTATGTGGGCTTGAAACAATACCCAACATACTTGAAGTGAAAGTATATGTGCCGTTTCCACCATGAGGTGTAATTGTTACTTGAATAGGATCTCCCGGACATATTTCAGTAACATCTGTTGTCATTTCCATTGATATTGGAGCATAAACATTTACATCTCTTTCTTCTTCTGTAGTGCAATTATGCGAATCTGTTACAGTTAAATAATATGTTGTTGTATCAGTTGGTGATACCGTAATTGTTGGACTAACATTACTATTATTCCATACATATTGATATGGTGCTGTACCACCGGCAACCGAAGAAATTAGATCTACAGATTGTCCGATACAAATCGTTGGAACAATTCCTATTGATGCATGTAATTGATTCGGTTGTAAAACCTCAATACCATTAACTATAATTTGACAATTATTTGCATCGGTAACTGTTACAATATAATTACCTGCATATAAATCGTTAAAACTAGATTGATTTCCACCACCATGAGACCAATTATAAACATAAGGAGGGAAACTACCACTAACATTTATTGCTGCTGTTCCATCATTATATCCCCAACAAGTTACATCGGTTGTTGTAATAGAATTATTAACCAATTGTGTTGGTTCTGTTAATGTTATAGAATTATAACCAACACATCCATTATTATCTGTTAAAGTAACATCATATTGTCCTGCTGCAACTCCTGTTAAGTTTTGACTTGTAGCAGCATTTGACCAAATAAAAGTATATGGCATTGTTCCACCTGTTGGTTCTATATAAACATTACCTGTTAAGTTTCCAAAGCAATCTATATTATCGCCAGATATATTACTTGTTAAAGGAGAATCTGGTTGATTTACAAAAACAGAATCTGTTATTGTACAATTATTTGCATCTAAAGCTCCTACTGTGTACCAACCTGATACTAATCCTGTAATATTTGCTGTAATTGCATTAAATCCTCCAGGTCCTGTCCATGCATATTGATATGGTGCTGTTCCGTTTTGAACTGTTGCACTTGCTTCTCCATCAATACCTCCATAACATCCAACATCTACACTTGATGTAGAAATATTTAATGCTGCAGGTTCTGTTATTTGTGCTGAAAATATTGCTTCACAACCAATACTATTATATGCTGTTACATCATATTGACCAACACATAATGCCGTTGTCGGATTTGTTATTTGTCCATTACTCCACGAGTAAGTATATGGTGTCATTGTATCTTGTGGAGCTGCTAATAATTCTCCCGCACAATCTCCAAAACATAAATTATTTGTTGGTGTAATTGTTATAGTTGGGTCAGGAGATACAAAAATATCAATTGAAGAATCTGCCAAACAACCTGTATCATCAATATTTAATGAAATAGTTTTTCCTCCCGGTGTTGACCAATTTACTGTATGAGGTCCAACTGTGGTTGCAGAACTTGGATTTCCTCCATTAAAATCCCAAAGATATGATGGACTCACTCCAATATTTCCAGTATAAGTAATTGTTATATCCTCACCTATACAAATAGTATCTTTCGAAACAATAAAGCTTGGTATTGGATTTGGTATAACCGTTATATCCATATAAACTGTGGTGTCTTGCTGACAAGGAGTTGAACAATTTACCCAATGTGTTTCATCTGAATTTGGATGTACTGTAATTGTTGTTCCAGTACTGCCATCATCCCATAAATATTCAACTATTGAAGCATCTTGTAACGGATTAATTGTAACATCTAATACAACTGAATCTCCCATACAAATAGTCGTATTTGGAGTAATAATAGGATTCAATTCAAAATTATCCATAAACCAAATTGTATCATTTGTTGATGTTGTTGAACAAGGGCATCCATTTAATAAACTAAACACAACATATTCGTTAGTTTCTGCAATATTATCCCAAAGGGCAGAATAAAATAGTGTATCAGCATATTCTCCAGGTAATATCATTAAGTTTGTACTACTTGTTGTATAATCTACACCTTGAGTAGCAGTTCCACTTTCTACTAAATCAATAAATATTGTATCTAGCATTGCTACTGCCGATGTATCAACTCTTGTAAATACCCAGTAATTATCGCAACCTTCATAAATATCTGATGTTGTTCCAACATTAGAAACATTGTTCATAATAACATCTCCACCAGAAGAAAAACTTCCTTCTTCGAAGAATACATAAGAAGTTAACATTTGATCCCCTGCATCACCAATAACAAAACGAATATGATAAGTTTCGCAAGGGGTTAAACCTGCCATTGTTGCTGTTAAAGGAACAGTAAATCCGTTTACATTCATCATTGGGCTTGCTGTATTATTTACATAATACATACTATTGTTTGGTCCACAACTTGCAACTCCATTAATTGTTGAAATTGTTACTGGATCGGTTGTTCCGGGAACTACAGCAACATTAATTGCGCCTCCAGTATATGGTCCAGCAATTCCAGGTCCACTAACAAAAAATGCAAAGGCATCATTATACGAAGTACATTCATACATTTGATATTCTTCTGATGCAAAAACAAATTCAAACTCTGTAGTATCAGAACTTGGTATAAAATCAAATTCTAAAACAATTACATCTTCAACACTATAAATTGTAACTCCTGTTGTATTATTATTTGCAACAGAAAGTAAGTCTGTAGCAATAGCTGTTTGAGATGTTACATAACCACTAAATACATCTCCAAAATCGTCAGTTCCACTAATATCAGTAACTTTTCCACAAGCCATAACTAAACCAGATTGCATTCCTATAATATCTCCATTAGTGAAATATCCAATTGCAGAATCCGGTCCCCAAAATTGTGTATTCATAGCTTGCAAACAACCTGTAATAAGAACATCTTCTACTAATTCTTGAGGTGTATAGACAGTTGTGTCAACATCAAGCATTGGTGGTGGTTCATAAGCACAAATATCAAACGTTCCTTGAACATCGTTATTAGGATCCCAAATTCGTATCCAAACTGTTTGCCCTGCAAGTCCTGCAGATGACATTATTAATTGTTGACCTGGGAAACCACTCCATGCTTCTTCACATGCTACTTCCGTTAAATTATTACAATCTGGTCCAGAATAAACAGCTATTCCGCCATCAGGCATGGAACCTGCAAAAGTTTCTACTGCAAACAATCCACTTGCTGGAACTGTTGCTTCAAACCAAACATCTCCACCCATATAACTAAACCCACAAGTTGGAGCTGGAATTCCTGAATCTGTTGCTCCAAGAGTTGTATGTGTTTCTGTATTACATGCTGTATCAACTTGTATAGTGTAAGCTGAACAAGGTCCATCATTTGTTGGTGGTGGTGGTGGAACATAACAGTTTCCTGTACAACTAACCGATAATTCAAACCCTGCTTGTGTAACCGAACCATCAGTGTGTATTACAACAGTTATACAAGTTCCTGATGATGTTACATTTGAAGGAAGGGTTGCCCCATTTGCTGTAGTAAGTAATGGGTCTGTTGAACTTGTTCCATCATAAATATAAAGATAATCATATCCCGATTCCATTGCAAATGATTGAAATGATATTTCCATACAATCTCCATTTGTTGAACAAAATGTTATTGTATAATCTTCGCTACTTTGATAATCACCTGCAGGTCCTCCACTATCGTATAGTGTTTCAGAACAAGTGTTTACAGTTGTACCTGTAGTAGTTGCATCTAAATTAATTTGGCTATAACCAATTGCAAATACAAATATTGTAAATAATAAAAATAATTTTCTCATGTCTTAAGTAATGTAATAATTACGCCTTAAAGACGCTAAATAATAAATTTAGTTGTCTCAAAGGTAATATATTTTTGATTAAATGTGTAAACTGTAGAGTATTGATAAAATATCAAAAAACTACATGTAAGTCTAATTTATTGAAACACAAGTCTATAAGTAAATATTAGATTTTATTTATACATGTATCTTAGTAATATGTAGTAGTAAATTAATTGATAATTATTTTCTTAGTTATTAATGAATCTTCAATAAACAATATGTACATTCCTTCAGGTAATAATTTTAAATCTAAAATATTTTTTCCTTTTTTTATGATTCCTGTTTTTACTATATTTCCTCCTAAATCAACTATTTTATAAGTAGATTGTTTATTTTTATAATTAATATTTAAAGTGTTTTTTGTTGGAACAGGATATATTAAAATATCATTTAGTTTTGTATCATTAACACTTGTTACGCAACCAGAATAAAAACTTTTTGCTTCTAAAAAGATGTAAGAATTTAATATCCCATCTCCGCCATCTCCTATAACAATGCGAATATGATAGGTTTCATTTTGCATTAAACCATTTATTTCAGCTGTTAATGGTGTAGTAAATCCATTTGTATTCATTATTAGTGATGCAGTATTATATAAATAATACTGTGAGTTATCAGGACCACAACTTGACACACCGTTTATTGTTGTAACTGTAATTGGATCTGTTGTTCCAGGCACAAGTGCTATATTAACAGCATTATCGGTATATTGTCCATTAATATTTGGACCGCTAAAAAAGAAAGCAAAAGCATCATTATAAGATGTACATTCAAATGCTTGATATTCTTCTGAAGCAAAAACAAAATTAAATTTTGCAGTATCAGAACTTGGAATAAAATCAAATTCAAGAATTGCTACATCATTAATACTTGAAATTGTAACACCTGTAGAATTATTATTTGATACTGCTAATAAATCATTTACTATAAGTGTATCAGAATTATTATAATTTAATTCATCAGTATAGGTATCCTCTCCACTAATATCAGTAACCAAACCATTTGATAGTACAATTCCCGAATCTAAACCAAAAATATTACCGTTAGTAAAATATCCAATTGCAGAATCTGAACCGTTATAATTTATATTTGAAATATTTTCACAACTTGCAGCAAAAACATCTTCTATTAATTCTTGTGGTGTATAAATACTTGTATCAACATCGAGTAATATTAATGGCTCGTAAGCACAAATACTAAAAGTCCCTTGTTCATCATTATTTGGCTCCCAAACTCTAATCCAAACTGTTTGCCCAGCAAGACCTGCAGATGCCATTATTATTTGTTCTCCCGGGAATCCACTCCATGCTTCTTCACAAAGAATCTCTGTTAAACTATCGCAATCTGTTCCTGAATAAATTGATATTCCTCCATTAGGCATTGAACCAACAAAAGTTCCAACTGCTAAAAATCCGCTTGCCGGAACTGTTGCTTCAAACCAAACATCTCCTCCGGCATAATTAAATTCACACCATGGTGTATCAACAACAGAACTTGTAGCTCCTACTGTGGTAAAAACTTCAGCATTACAAAAAGTATCCACCTGTAAAGTATAAGCAGAACATGGGTCGTTATTAGTTGGTGGTGGAGGTGGAACATAACAATTTCCCGTGCAATTCACAGTTAATGCAAAACCTGAATGCGTTACAGAGCCATCGGTATGTACAACTATTGTTATACAAGAACCTGATGATGTTACATTTGGTGGTAAAGTTGAACCATTTTGTATTGTCAGTAACGAATCTGATGAACTTGTTCCATCATAAATATACAAATAGTCACAGGTAGTTTCCATATCAAATTCTAAAAAAACTATTTCTAAACAATCTCCATTTGTTGAACAAAATGTAATTGAATAATCCTCACTACTTTGATAATCTCCTGAAGGTCCACCACTATCATAAAGTGTATCGGAGCAAGTATAAATTGTTGAGTCGTTTGTTAATGTATCTAAATTTATTCCAAATGAAATTGAAATAAAAAATATCAATAATAAAGTAGCTAGGTTTTTCATATTATTTTCTTGTTTATGTTTTAGACAAGATTAATAATAAAATAGTTGCCCACAAATAAAAAAGGCGGGAAACCCGCCTTTTCAATTTTATCAAAATCAACAATTAGCTAGAGCAACTAGCATTAGGATCTATTTCTACTTTCTTGGTAGGATCCATTGTTTTGTTTCTTTCGTCAAGTGCAGTAATAACATTTGCAGCTAAATCTTTAAATGCTTTTCCTGTAATAGAATTTTCGTCTAATGCTGCTGGTTCACCATTATCGCCACCTTCTCTAATACTTTGTACAATAGGTATTTGACCTAAGAACTTAACTCCTCTTTCGTCTGTTAAATTCTTAACACCATCTTTACCAAAAATATAGTATTTATTATCTGGTAATTCTTCTGGTGTAAAGTATGCCATATTTTCTATCATACCTAAAAGTGGTACGTTAATACTATCGTTTTTAAACATGCTAATTCCTTTAATTGCATCAGCAATTGCAACTGGTTGCGGTGTACTAACAATAACAGCTCCTGTTACAGAAAGAGTTTGTACCATTGTTAAATGAATATCGCCTGTTCCTGGAGGTAAATCAATTAACATGTAGTCTAATTCTCCCCAACTTGCATCGTTAATTAATTGTTTTAATGCATTTGTTGCCATTGAGCCACGCCAGATAAGTGCATCATCAGGATTAACAAAGAAACCGATAGAAAGCATTTTAACTCCGTAGTTCTCTACAGGAATTATCATATCTTTTCCGTTGATTTTTTCTAGCATTGGACGTGCAGATTCCATTTTAAACATTTTTGGAACCGAAGGACCATAAACATCAGCATCTAAAATACCTACTTTTGCTCCTGTTTTTGCAAGTGCAACTGCTAAGTTAACCGATACAGTAGATTTTCCTACTCCACCTTTTCCTGAAGCAACAGCAATAATGTTTTTCACTTTTTTAAGTGGTTTTTCTTCTTCAACCTTCATTGCTTGCACAGGAACTTTTCCGGCAGTTTTAATGTTTACAACGGCATCGCTACCAACAATTGCTTTAATTGTTGCTTCACAAGCTTTCATTAATGATTTCTCGAATGGACTGTTTGCAGCAGGAAAAACTAAAGTAAAACTTACGGTTTTCTCATCTACTGTCAAATCTCCAACCATATTTAACGAAACAATATCCTGATTTTTTTCTGGATATCTCACTTTTCCAAGTGCTTCTAATATTTGTTCTCTTGTATAAGACATTTTTATTAATTTTTATTATTGAATTGGTTTTATCAAATATTGTTCCAACAGCACAAATAGTATCTCTTTTTTAATTGGTTTTGACAAATAGTCATTAAAACCAGAATTTAATATTTGCTCTCTTTCGTTTAACATAGCAAAAGCAGTTTGTGCTATTATTGGAATTTCTTTATTCGTTTTTCTTATTTGTTTTGTTATTTCGTATCCGTCAATATCCGGTAATTGAATATCTAATAGTATTAAATCGAAATTGTGTTTTTTGTCAAAATATGCTAATGCTTCTTTTCCTCTTTTACAGTGTGTTACTTTGGCTCCTCTTTCTTCAAGTAATTCAATCATTAATAATGCCGATGACAAATCATCTTCTACTAATAATATATTTTGTTTTGTAAGATTAACTTCATCGTTTTTAACAATCTCTTTTTTAATTGATGTTGGTTTAACTATATTTTTATCAAATGGAAGTTCTAAAATAAAGGTAGATCCTTTTTTTAATTCAGATTCTACATATATGTTTCCGCCTAATATTTCAGCTAAATTTTTTGATATTGTTAGACCAAGACCTGTTCCACCGTATTCTCTTGAAATTTTTTCATCGGCTTGTCTAAATCTAGAAAAAATATACTCTTTTTGTTCTTCAGTTAGTCCAATTCCAGTATCTTTTATGCAAATCCTTATTCTGTCATTAGCTATTTTATAAGATAACTCTATTAAACCTTGGTGTGTAAACTTTATGGCGTTATTAATTAAATTAGTCAATATTTGCTTAATTCTATTAATATCAGAGTATAAAATAATATTTTCGTCTTCGTTACATTCTAATATATTAAAGTCAATTTCATTAATCTTTTCAAATTGTGGTGAGTATTCTTTTTTTATTGATTGTAGAACTTCACACAAATCAAATTTTTCTTTTTTAATACCTATTTGTCCTGCTTCTATTTTAGATATATCAACAATATCATTAATTATATTTAATAAATTATTTCCTGATGTTCTAATAAGGTTTATGTACTTAAATCTTTTATCTACTGATAAGTTTTCGTCTTCTAATAAGTCGGAAAAACCAATTATTGTATTCATTGGTGAACGAATCTCGTGCGACATATTTGCCAAAAATGCTGTTTTTAATCTATCTGATTCTTGTGCTTTGTCTTTTTCAATTTCTAATTCAAAAGTTTTTTCTTTTACTAGTTCTTCTAAATTATCTTTATGTTTTCTAAGCTCTTCTTCTATTTCATATTGTTTTGTTAAATCAAAATCTAAACTAAAAAATATTTGCTCCCCTTCGTTATCAAACAAACTTGTATGTATTGAATATACTACAATTTTGTTATTATTATTATCATATAAAACTTGTATGCCTGAACGAAGAAATTCTCCTGTAGTTTTATCTATTATTGCTTGTTTAACCGCTTCTTCAATTAATTTTATACAGTTTTTACATATGTAAATATTGTTTAATTTTTGCCCTATTGCTTCTTCAGATGATATTCCGAATATTTCCTTCCCAGCATCGTTCCAAAAGAATATTTCTAAATCTTTATTATAACCTCTAATTGCAACTTTTGGCATTACCTGCATTATTTTGCGATATCGTTCTTCTAATAATTTATTCTTTTTGTGTTCTTCGTCTCTACTTTTTATTAAATCTTGTAAATCGTTATAAATAACTTCTATTGTATCCATAAGATTTTCAAATGGTTCTGGTACTTTTTCTTTACTAAAATCTAATTTTTTAAGGCGTTCTTTTGGCCAAGTCATATCAGAAAATAAATCGAATAATGTTTCTGAACTAGTTGTAATTACGTCTTTTAATTCTTTGTTTTCTTGCAATAAGTATTGTATTAAATCTTTTAAATCTTCTTTAGATTCTGGTAAGTTAAATTCTGTATCAATTTTTCTTTCAAACCTTAATTTTTGTTTGTTTTTATGTCTATAGATGGCTGTGTAAGCATCTTCGATAGTATCTACTACAAGTATTCTCTGCTTTTCTTTAAATAATAATCTACCAAGTTTTATAAGAATGCTGTTTTTTTTATTTAACCCGCAAAAAATTAATAAGTGCATATCGTTAATATGCTCTTTTAACCATCTAATAAAAACTGTACTTGCATTTCCAGAACTTGCTTCATAATTTGTAAAATCGTGTATTCTATAATATTTTTTTCCTTTTAATATTTCAGGATATATCTCATTATCAAATTTATCAAATGCCATTGAAATACCTTGAGCATCAGCTACTCCCAAAGGTTTTGTTGTTATAATATCTTTCCCATCAAACTCCATATAAAATTCTGAAGTTGAATTATTAAACTTAAATGTTATAGAATATTTTCCATCTACTTCATTAAAATGTTTATTTACATATTCAATATTTACTGATAGAAATGAGTTGTAGAATTCAAATGCATCTTCTTCCGTTTTAAAAAATTTGAGTAAAAATTCTTTAATAAAATGACTAGAGGCAGTTAAGGCTATTTTTACTAAAGGACTTGTACCAACAACAAGTATCCCACCCAAATTTTGATATAATTTTATTTTTGAAAAAATATAATTTACGGCATCAAGTTTTGGTCTTTTAAGTTTGGAAATATCATTTATAAAAAAGATTTTTTGTTTGGGATGTATCTCTTCTGCTTTTATTAAAATATTTGTTATTATTTTTTCTATAAGTTTAGCATCAGATTCTTTTAGATGACCTATACTCCTTATTTTAAATAAATTATAATCTTCTTGTTTAAAATAAACTTCGTAAGTTTTATCTTCAGAAATATATTGTAAGTCTTGATTGTCAATATTTAAATCTTGCTTTTTATCCATTGTTTGTTTTAATAGATTTCTGTTTTACGAGCTTTGTTGTTAATTGTTCTAAAATAATTCATTTTCAGAGTTTTTCAGGTTTTCATAATATGTATCGTGCAGTAAATTTTTACTATTTGCAGCTGCTACTGCCAACTTGTCACAAACTTCGTTTTCTTTAATATTGCTATGTCCTTTTATCCAAGTAAGTTTTACATTATGTTTTTCGTAAATTTTAAGAAAACGTAACCATAAATCAGGGTTTTTTTTGTCTTTAAACTTTTTTTGTTTCCAAGTGTAAACCCATTTATTTTCAACAGCTTCCACTACATATTTAGAATCGGAAAAGATCTCGACATTACTGTTTTCAATTTTAAGAGTTTCTAAAGCTACAATTACTGCCAACAACTCCATTCTATTATTTGTTGTTAGTTTATATCCTTGCGATAGTTCTTTTCTAAAATTACCTGATATTAAAACTATTCCATAACCACCAGGACCTGGATTTCCAAGTGCAGAGCCATCGGTATAAATTGTAATTTTATCCATTAATGCTTAATCCTGTATTCGACATAAAAAGTTTAATTGCTATTGATAAAAGAATAATACCAAATATTTTTTTCATAATTGCAATACCTCCTTGACCTAAGAATTTTTCTATAAAAACAGTACTCTTTAGAACTATAAAAACTACTAACATATTTAAAAATACTGCTATACCAATATTTAATGTTGAATATTCTGCTTTTAATGATAGTAAAGATGTAATAGAACCTGCTCCTGCAATTAACGGGAAAGCCAATGGTACAATTAATGAGCTTTTTTTATTGCCACCTTCTTCAACCGGATCGTTTTTAAATAATTCTATGCCTAAAATCATTTCTAAAGCTAGTGCAAACAAAATAAAAGAACCTGCTATAGCAAAAGATTTTATATCTACACCAAAAATATTTAATATAGATTTTCCTACAAAAAGAAAAGCAATTAGAGTTAAAAAGGCAACTAAAGAAACCTTAAAAGCATCTATTTTACCATGCTTCTTTTTTAAATCAATAATTATTGGAATTGAGCCAATTATATCAATAACGGCAAACAATACCATAAAAGCCGAAAATATATCAATCAAGTTAAAATCCATGAATTTATTTTTTCTGCAAAGTTACACTATTTTTCTTCATTTTAAATAAGCAGTAAATAAATGAAGTGGTAAATCTTATTTTTTAATAAATTTTAAAGTTTTACACCAAGGACTAAAATATCATCAATCTGATCTTTCTCAGCTTGCCAGTCTTTTAATACATTATTTAGATTTTCTTTTTGATCTTTCATTGTTTTATCTGCATTTTTTAGGAGAGTTTGTTTAAATCTTTTCGACATAAATTTCCTACCTTTTTCTCCTCCAAATTGATCTACATAACCATCTGTAAATAAATAAACTTGATCGCCTTTTTCTACTTTAATTTCTTGTGTATCAAAATTATCCATTTTATTGTAAATAGCTATAGGCATTTTGTTGGGTTTTAGTTCTGCCCCAGCTAAACCCTCCCCAAAATAAATGGCTTCTTTAGGCCATGCTTTACGCGTTGGATTAATTATGTAAATAGGATTATTAGCTCCAGAAAATTTTATTGTATTTGTTTCATGATTTATACATACCAATGATATATCCATTCCATCTTTTTGTTCACCTACTTTACCTTTTTGGTTTAAAGCTGTTATAACTTCTTTCCTTAATCTATCTAAAATTTTTCCAGGATTTATACAGTTTTCTTTCTCAACAATATCATGTAAAAGTGAAATACCCAAAACACTCATAAATGCTCCCGGTACTCCATGTCCTGTACAATCAGCAGCAGCAATTATTGTATGATTATCTTTATGTGTAAACCAATAAAAGTCTCCGCTTACAATATCTCGTGGTTTATAATAAATGAAATAATCTTTTACATATTCCTCTATTTCAGATGTTTGTGGCAAAATAGACTCCTGTATTCTCTTTGCATAATCTATACTATCTGATAATGCTTGATGAATTTCTTCAACTCTTTCTTTTTGTTTTATTACTGAATCTCGCTGTGTTTCAATTTCATCTCTTTGTGCCTCAATTTCAGTTTTTTGAATTAGAATTTTCTTGTTTGTTTTTTCTAGTTCATCGTTTTTTTCGCTTAACAGATTTGTTGTTTTATAAAACTGCTTTGTATAAATATAAATAATAATAGTTATTCCAAAAATTACAAAAATAAAACTCACTGCCAAATCAAAAATTCTATCAAAATCACTTGCATAAGGGTAAATTTTAATTTTATGATTGTATTCTAAAAAAAGCATTGTTAGAGAAACTGCCGTTAATAAAACAACATAAATCCAAGCTTTATATCCTTTTAATATTGATATAATAAACGCTCCATATAAAAATATGTAAAAAACTGCACCTCCAACAGAACCTGCATTTCCTATCCACATCACGGGAGTATAAAAGAATATTAAAATAAATAGAGCTATCAACATAGATATCTCAAGTTTATCTTTAAAACGGGCAAAATAATAAAGAATATACAAAATTATACCGTAACCGAATGAACCATAAATAGTTATATCAGGCAAACCAAGAATAGAGTTTGCAATAGTTGCCTGTAAACCAAACAATGCACTGATAATTAGTATTGTGTTAGCCATTCTATGCCTAAGTGTAAAATGCTGGGCATCTCCAATAATATAATTTAGTAGCTTTTTCATGTTATAACAAGGATTTAAAAACCTTGTTAATACTATTTTAGCATATAAAGATAAGGATTTTTAATCTTTTATCAAATCTTTGTACTCTTTAACTCCTTTAATAAAGAAGTCAAAAACTATGCTTCGATTATAAATTTCGGGATGTTTGTAGTTTGTATTATGCTTTTTATTTTCTTGTCGTTTTGGTTTAAATTTTTTGATGTTTGAATAAAATGCAAAATGTGCTTTAATAACTGCAGTAAAATTTTTAAACTCTAATCCAAGTAAAAACTTTAACCCTGCAATTCCATCAAGTATCATTCTTGCAAGAAAAATACGATGGAAGTTGTTGTCTGACAGATTTTTATACAATAAAAATAGATTGTTTCTAAAATTTAAATATGTTTTAAATGGATTGCTTTCTTCAAGTGTTGCTCCACCAACATGATAAACCGTAGAACTTGGAGTATAAACTATTTTATATCCTCGGTTTTTAAGTCGCCAACAAAGGTCTATTTCCTCCATGTGAGCGAAAAAATCTGCATCGAAACCACCTACCTCGTGAAACAAATCTGCTTTAATAAAAATACATGCTCCCGATGCCCAAAAAATGTCTGCTTGCTTTTCGTATTGATTATTATCTTGCTCAAAAACATTAAAGATTCTTCCTCGGCAAAAAGTGTAACCATATCTGTCAATCATACCACCGGCAGCACCTGCATATTCTAAAAAAAGCTTGTCTTTATGCGATTTTATCTTTGGCTGAACTGCTGCTATTTTTTCATCGTATTTTATGGTTTCATATAATCCATCAAGCCAATTTTCAGTTACCTCAACATCTGAATTTATTATTACATAATACTTGGCTTCAATCTTTTTTAGTGCTACATTATAACCTTCTGCAAAACCGTAATTTTTATCATTAATTACAAGCTTAATTTCAGGATAATTTTGATTAATGAAGTTTATTGAATTATCGCTAGAGGCATTATCTGCAACGTATATTTCTGTATCATCTCGTTTGCTATATTGCGTAATACTCGGAAGAAATTCTTCTAAAAGTTTTTCTCCGTTCCAATTTAAGATTACTACAGCAATATTTGTCATCGATTAATTTTTATGCAAAGATAATATTTTTAATTCTTAAGAATAAATTATAGAATAATTAGTTTTTCTGAGACTTTCTTACAATAATTATCAAGCTAATAAAGATTACTACAACAACTAATAAAATAACTAAAGCAGATATTAAAAAATACATTTTTTGTTTATGTACTTTTTGTTCCATTAATTCTTTTTGTTCATTTAATAAACGAATCTGTTCTTGCTTTTTTTGTGATAACTTTTCAATACTATCGTTTTCATATTTTAATCTAATAATATCTTCTATTATTTCTGTTTTTTTTGAATTATCCATATTATTACTATCAGTTCTAACAACTCCAGTACCAACATCATCTTGCGCAAAATTTTGTATTGATATAATAAAAAAAAGACATATATATAAAAGTGATGTTTTCATTATTCTATAAGATTTGTTAATTCAAATTTGTTTCCATCAAACAAAGCTTTATCGCCAATTTTAATTTCTGGTATTACTAACAATGCCATAAAAGATAAAGTCATAAATGGGGCATATAAATCAGATCCTAATTCATTCTTTACAATATGGTTTAATAATTCATATTCGCTAGCAACTTTTTCAATAGGTGAGTTTGTCATTAAGCCAGCTATTTCTAATTGTAAATCGAATGTTTTTTCTCCATTATAAACAGCAATTCCACCTTTGTTTTCAACTATCTTGTTTATAGCTATTACTATATCATTATCAGTTACTCCACAGGCAATAACATTATGGCTATCGTGAGCTATACTGCTAGCTACAGCACCATGTTGTAAGCCAAAGTTTTTAATAAATCCTACAACTGGTTTAGATTTTTTATACCTGTTATATACTACTATTTTTATTATATCATTTTGTGTGTCTAATAGTATTTCGCCTTGCGCATTTAGTGGTAAATTTTCTAAACTTTGTTTGGTTAATAAATCACCATCAAAGCAATTAATTACTTTTACTTTTTTATTCTCTTTATTGTAAATTTTTATATCGTTTTCTGTTATTTTTTCAGCAACAAAATTATTTAATTTTTTGTTTTCAAAACCTGTAATATTAACTCTTTGTCCATTGAAAATTTCTTCTCCACTAATATATGTTTTTAAAACAGAAAAGTCTTTTAAGTTATTTACAATCACAAAATCTGCACTATCATTTTTTTGCAAACTTCCAACGTTTAAATTATAATGTTTTATAGGATTTATATTTACTGCTTTAATAATATTAAACAAATTTAAACCTTTGCTTACACTTCGTTTTACAAGTTCATTTATATGTCCAAGCATTAAATCATCTGGGTGAGTATCGTCTGTGCAAAGCATTATATCATTAGGATATAAATCTATTAAAGAATGAAGAACCTCATAATTTTTTGCAGCACTTCCCTCTCTTATTTGAACCTTCATACCAAGTTTAATTTTTGCCTCGGCTTCTTCTATTGTAGTACACTCATGATCGGTTGAAATACCAGAATTAACATATTTTTCTAAATCACCTCCTTTCAGTCCCGGAGCATGGCCATCAATTGGCATGTTTAATTCCTTTGCATATTTTAGCTTATTATGCACATCTTCATCATTGAATATTACTCCCGGGTAATTCATCATTTCCGATAAAAAATACAAATCTTTATTCTTTAAAAGCTCATGTACTTTGTAGGAATTTAATACCGCCCCGGAAGTTTCAAAACCTGTTGCAGGCACACAAGACGGCACACCAAAATAAAATTTCATTGGCGAAAGTTTAGAGTTTTCAATCATAAATTCTATTCCTTCTTCACCAAGTACATTTGCTATTTCGTGCGGATCTGAAACCACTGCAACTGTTCCCCACTTTACTGCTTGCTTAGAAAACTCCAAAGGAGTAATCATTGAACTTTCTATATGCACATGCGAATTTACAAAACCCGGTAATATATATTCTTCTTCTTCAATACTAGCGTCTTCAATAATATCAACAATCTTATTGTTTGATATTATTAGCTTTCCTTTGTATGTTCTCTCTTGTATTGCGTCAACAATATTACCTTTTATTTCAAAATTAGTATTTCCCATAATAAAATGTATAGTGTTCCACGTGGAACAATTGTAAATTATGTTATTATTATTTTAAGTTTTATTCTTCTAAATCTTCAAAAATAAAATTATTTTTATAAGAATTTAAAAATTTTGTTCCACGTGGAACAAAATTTACCTACCAAATTTAATTAATAAAACAGAAATATCTGACGGACTTACTCCAGGAATTCGACTTGCCTGTCCAATATTGGTCGGTTTTATCTTTTTTAACTTTTGTCTGGCTTCCGTAGAAATGTTTTTCATTGCCGAGTAATCGAAATCATCAGGGATTCTAACTTTCTCCAATCTTTTTCCTTTTTCTGCATTATTTCTTTCTCTTTCTATGTAGCCCGAATATTTTACTCCTATCTCACAACTTTCGAGTTGCTCTGTAGTTATATCGTTTATATCAACATATTCTTTAAGTAGATTATCAAGATTTACTAAATCTTTTAAAATTACTTTTGGTCGTAAAACTAAATCAAAAAGTTTTGTTTTTTGGTTTAAGGGTTTTTCTCCTTGTTGCTCTAAATATGAATTTACAATTTCTGGTTTTGTTGAAGTCTTTTTCAAAAACAAAATTAATTCATTAACTTTTTTATATTTTTCTTTAAACTCTAAATATCGTTTTTCAGAAATTAAACCAAAATTATATCCATATTCGCATAATCTTGCATCGGCATTATCTTGTCGTAACAAAATTCTATATTCTGCTCGCGATGTAAACATACGATATGGCTCATCTACTCCTTTTGTTACCAAATCGTCGATTAATACACCAATATAGGCCTGATCACGCTCTAAAATAAACGGATTTTTATTATCAATTTTTAAAACAGCATTTATCCCAGCCATTAAACCTTGTGCTGCAGCTTCTTCGTAACCTGTTGTTCCATTTATCTGCCCGGCAAAAAACAAATTTTCTACAAGCTTTGTCTCTAAATTATGTTTTAATCCGGTAGGATCGAAATAATCGTACTCTATTGCATAACCTGGGCGATATATTTTTACATTTTCTAAACCTTTAATTTTTCGTAAAGCCTGTAATTGCACGTCCCATGGCAATGAACTTGAAAATCCATTAATATAATATTCATTAGTATCAACTCCTTCGGGTTCTAAAAACAATTGATGACTATCTTTATCAGCAAAAGTTTTTAGCTTATCTTCAATACTTGGGCAATATCGTGGTCCAACGCCTTGAATAGTTCCATCGAACAAAGGGCTAAACTCGAAACCTGTGCGCAATGTATCGTGAACATCAACATCAGTGAAAGCTATATAACACGAACGTTGATTTTCTACGGGTTTTGTTTCCGATGAAAATGAAAATTTCTCGGGATGTTGATCTCCTTTTTGCTCATCAAGTAAATCAAAATTTATACTTCTGCCATCAATACGTGCAGGAGTTCCTGTTTTTAACTTTTTAACTGTAAAAGCTTTTTCAATTAATTGCTCCGATAATCCAAAAGATGAATTATCGCCTGCTCTACCGCCAACAATCTGAGTTTTACCAATATGCATTAATCCATTAAGAAATGTTCCGTTGGTTAAAACCACTGCCTTTGCTTTAATTTCAATACCTAAAATAGTTTTTACACCAACTACTTTATTATCATCAAAAATTAATTCGTTAACAGTATCTTGAAGTAAATCTAAATTATCGGTATTTTCTAAAATCCTCCTCCACTCCGATGAATATAACATTCTATCGCACTGTGCACGCGGGCTCCACATTGCAGGACCTTTAGATTTATTAAGCATACGAAACTGAATTGTTGATTTATCGGTAACAACACCCATTCCTCCGCCAAGCACATCAATTTCGCGCGCAATCTGCCCTTTTGCAATTCCACCAATGGCAGGATTACAACTCATTTGTGCAAGTTTGTTCAAATCCATTGTTATTAATAAACTAGATTTTCCCATACCTGCTGCGGAAATAGCGGCTTCGCAACCTGCGTGTCCTGCACCAACAATTATTATTTCGTAGTTTGGAAACATAATTTGTAAATTTGCAGCAAAGGTAATAATATAAATTTTAAGTTTTTAAATATGAACTTGTCTAAATTAGTAATAATTGTTTTATCAATTTTTGTTTTTTCGTTTGCTGATGCACAACATTTTTCTTTATCTGGCAAGGTATTAAACTCTAAATCAGATGTTTTAGTGATATCTAAATATAATTTTAATAATAAAAATTATATCGACAGCTTAAAAATTATCGATAATAAAATATTTTATAAGTTAGATAATTTTGAAAAAGGAATGTATAATATCAAAAATGATTATATGTCGGTTGATTTTATTTTTAATAAAGAAAATATTGAAATTGAATATGACTGTGGCAAAAAAGAAGATGTTATAATTAACAATTCTATTGAGAATAAGATACTTAATGATTTCTTTTCGTTCTACGAAACAAATAACCTTTCCTTTACTCTGCTTAGCCAATTGCAAAAATACTATCCACAAGAAGATGATTTTTACGATGATATTATTGATAAAATAAACCAACTTAATCAAGATAATTTCGATTATATAGATAGTATAAAACAAAACTATCCGGAAACTATGGTTTCGAGAATTTTACAACTTTATACTCCTAACAAAACAAGTTTTTTAGATACAAATATTTCATACAGCAACGATTTATCTAAAACTGTATTTCTAGGCGATTTAATTATTTCTTTTATAAACAATTATCAAAATAAAAATTATTCTAAAGAACAACAAGAAAAAGCTTTTATGCCTGCTATTGATATTATTTTTGAGACTTTTGACGATAATCCAACACTATCGATAAATGTTGCAGAATATCTAATTGATAAATTTAGATATTTTGAGTTTGATGAAATTAGCGAATATATTTCAATAAAAGCTACAAAATTTGGCAAAGACAAATGTTTGAATAACGCTGTTTTAAGAAATAAGTATAATAAAATTACTGCTTTAGCTAATGTACGAACAGGTAGTGTAGCACCAAACTTTTTGATAAGAAAAAAGATAATGTTACATGATATTAAAGCCAAAAATAAACTTGTTATTTTTTGGACAAGCTGGTGCCCACATTGCGAAGAATTTATTGATGAACTTATTGAAAAGAATAAAGATTTAAGTAGCGATATTAAAATAATTACATATTCTTTGGATTTTGAAGATGCATCGTGGAAAGAAGTTGCAAAAAAATTCCCTCCTACATGGATAAACCGT
>Ga0256827_10000643_pt1 | contig 21858 bp, 17 predicted proteins | sample CV84metaG_FD_185977 | JGI IMG/M metagenome (GOLD analysis project Ga0256827, IMG submission 185977) | Hydrothermal vent microbial communities from East Pacific Rise, Pacific Ocean - CV84 | ecosystem: Environmental > Aquatic > Marine > Hydrothermal vents | place: Pacific Ocean: East Pacific Rise... | reverse complement strand
AGCAAAGTTTTCACCAGCAGCAGGAGCAGCAGCAGCATTTTTACAACCTGCTAAAAACTGAGTCTTTGCCGCATCAGGACCAGCAGCAAGAACACCAGAATTAGTTTTTCCTTTTAATGATTTAAAATCATCAAATACTTGATCAGCATTAGCACCTGGAAATGCATTTGCTACAGAAGATTTAAGTTCAAGAACCTCAGCAGGTAAATCAGGATTACCATTAGTTGAGTAAGATTCTACTTGATTCCAAAAATCAGTACTAGCATAAGTATATAAATCCCATGCTAAAGTTGCATCAACTTCTAAATAAGTTGCATTGAAACGAGTAATACCTAAGTTATACTCTTGAATAGTTTTAAATGTGAAATCTATCTGTGGATTTGTTGTCATAGTTAGATTTAAGATTCCACGAAGGTCCATAGTTACGTAGTTGTACTCTTCGTCAGACAACTGAGCGTAACTTTTCTGTGCAGAGATACCCATCATAAGGATTGCTGCGAAAATGAATAAAGCTTTTTTCATTTTTAAATGATTTAAGTTAATAATTAATTAATAAAAAAGTGTTCTTATCATGTATGTTCAAAATAATAAGCAAGATTTTAAGAACTTTTAGAATAGCTGTAGGATTAACCACAAATTTATAGTTTACATATATCTTTACAGTTTACCTATCTGAGCTGGTACGTATTTTCTGTAAACTAGGTTACAAATATATGCTATTTTTCCATAAGAAATGTAATTAATCAAAAAAAAACATAATAGTTAATGAATGTTAAACAGTCATTAACTAGAAAAGGGGAGCTATTGAATAACTCCCCTTATTTCTTATAGAAATAAAAATAATACTATTTACTATGACGTTCGTCAGAAACAGTTAACTTTTTTCTACCTTTTGCACGACGACGTGCTAATACTTTACGACCACTTACAGACTCCATTCTTGAACGAAATCCATGTTTGTTCTTTCTTTTTCTATTTGATGGCTGAAATGTCCTTTTCATAGCTTATGTTATTTGTACTGTATTACAGTGTTCTTAATTTCAAAAATTTAGGACTGCAAAAGTAAATATATTTTTTCTTTTAACAATACTTTTTTTGTCTTTTTTTTATTTATTCGTTTTTTGCTTTCTATTATTAATTATTTATTATTTTTACATAATTAAATTATACTTTAAAACATGAAAAAAAACATAACTACGGTACTGTTTATCATAATATTACAGTTTAGCTCCAATGCTCAAAGCTTTAATACATACTTTTCAGAAGGCAGCCTTAGAATTGACTATATTCATACTGCAAATGATAAAACAGAGATTTTTTCATTAGATTCATATTTTCATGAGCCTTTTTGGGGAGGTTCTGAAATTAATTTAATTGATACATTTGAATATGGTCACTATAAATTTGAGGTTTATGACAGTGCCACATCAAAATTGATTTATTCCAGAGGCTATTCTACACTTTGTGGAGAATGGAGATTTACTGATGAGGCTAAAACTTATTGGCGAAGTTTCTCTGAAAGTATAATTATGCCTTTTCCAAGAAATACTATCAACATTAAAGTTTTTAAAAGAGAAAAAGACCAAAGTTGGTCTAGCTGGACTGAGTTAACTGTAAACCCGAATGATTATAATATTATTCCTCAGCAAAAAAATGAGATTAAAGCATTTAAAATACATGACAGCGGAAAACCATCAAAAAAACTTGATATTGTACTACTTGCTGAAGGATATACTCAACAAGAAATGCAAAAATTCATGAAAGATGCAGAACGTTTTAAAAACTCTATGCTAAGCTGGTCTCCTCTTAATAAATATAAGGATAAAATAAATGTATGGGCTGTTCCTACAGTATCCACTGAATCTGGCACTGATATTCCTGGAAAAGGAATATTCAAAAACACACATTTTGACAGCCATTTCTACACATTTGGAACTGAGCGTTATTTGAATACAGTTAGTAATGTTGCGATAAGAGATGCCGCAGCTAATGCTCCCTACGACCAAATATATATATTAGTTAATTCCAAGAAATACGGCGGTGCTGGTATTTATAATTTCTACTCAATATGCACTGCTGACAACGAAAATTCTGAATTTGTTTTTAATCATGAATTTGGGCATGCCTTTGCAGGACTTGCTGATGAATATTACACTTCTGATGTTGGCGTTGAAGACTTTTATGATTTAAAAGCTGAACCATGGGAGCCAAATATTACTACCCTAGTTAGTTTTGAAAATAAATGGAAGTCTATGCTTGACGATAAAACACCTATACCAACACCAGACATTGAAGAATATAAAGAAACACTAGGTGTCTTTGAGGGTGCTGGATATGTTGAGAAAAAAGTATTTAGACCAAGACATGATTGTTCTATGAAATCAATAAAAAGCGATTATTTCTGTCCTGTTTGCTCCAAAGCATTTATCGATATGATAAACTTTTATAGTAAGTAGTTCACACAATTAGTTTTAATAAAAAAGCATATAAGATAGTATATATGAGAATTACCATCATTATTTTATTATCGTTGTTTATATTTAGTAACAACCTTTTTGCTCAAGATAAAGTAAGAGATTGCAAGTTTGAGGTGAGTAAAAAAGCAGAGAAACTTTATAAAAAAGCAATGAAAGAGCTTAACCTGAAGCAATATGCAAGAGGCAGCACATTACTTGAGGAAGCAATAGAAGAATCTCCTGAATATCTCAAAGCTTATTGGGTGCTTGCTAGCGTAAACAAACGTAAATCAAATGCATATAGAAAGATAGATGTTTCAATTAAAGCATATGAAAGTATTGTAGATATATGTCCAATGTATGAAGGCTATTATTCTTATTACTATTTAGGCTCATTATATTACGATCAGAAAGATTGGAAAAAAGCACATATTAATTTAGAGAAATTCCTTAATTGTGATAACGATAGAATCAGAGAACAACATTTTGAAGATGCCGCAGACTTATCAAAATACGCAAAATTTTATGATGAAGTTTATAGCAACCCAGTTCCCTTTAAGCCATTTATTGTTGAAGATATTTCTTCAACAGATGACGAATACTTACCGTCCTTAAGTCCTGATAATGATTTCTTCTATTTCACAAGAAGATATAAGGAGAATGCTAATTCAAGGGGAGGATCTTATAATAAAACTAATGGTGAAGAAAAATTTTGCAGAGCTAAAAAAATATCTATTAATAGGTACAGCATTGGAGAGAATATGGATTTACCTTTTAACGAACAACCAAATGAAGGAGGAGCAACCCTTACTATTAACAATAAAGAACTCTTCTATACTCGCTGTAAATTAAAGAAAGACCATACTTTAAATTGCGACATTGCTTATTCTAGATATGAAGACGGATACTGGTCTGATATTGAAAGCCTCAGCAGCAATGTTAATACATCTGATTATTGGGAGTCAATGCCTAGTATATCTTCTGATGGTAAAACAATCTATTTTGTAAGTAACAGAGCTGGAGGTTTTGGAGGATATGATATTTACAAAAGCACTAGAAGTAGTGATGGTACATGGGGTCAAGCTATTAATATGGGGCCAAGCATTAACACTGCTGGAAATGAAAAATCTCCATTTATTCATACTGATAGCCAAACTTTATACTTCTCTTCTTCTGACCGTCAAGATAAAAAAACTGGCGAATGGTTTGCTGGCCATATTGGTCTTGGTGGCTACGATATATTCTACACCCGATTAGATAGCAATGGTTGGATAGAGCCTAAAAATATTGGATATCCTATTAACTCTAAAGGAAATGATCTTGGTTTTTTTGTTAGTACTGATGGTAAATATGGTTTCTTTGCTTCAAACAAAATAGGAAGTGGCGATAAAAACGATAAGGATTGGAATATTTATTCTTTTAAACTTTATGAGAAAGCAAGACCTCAGAAAGTCTTATTTATTAAAGGTACTCTAAAAGATAATAAAACTAATGAAGGTGTTAGGAACGCAAAAATAATTATTAAAAATATGGAAACAAAGGAGATATCTGAAATCCCCATTGACTCTAACACTGGTGACTATGTTTTTACAACTATTATGAAATCTGATTTTATTATGACTGTAAAGAAACAAGATTATGCATATGTGAGCAGATATATTGCAAAAGACAATAGTAGATTTAATGTTCCAATAAGTATAGATATGGAACTTAAAGAAATAGAAGTAGGTAAAACATATAACCTTGATGACGTTTATTTCGCAACTAATTCTGTGAAATTAACTGACAATTCAAAAAAAGTAATTGAAGGGTTCTATGAATTCCTTCATGATAATCCTAGTATTATTATTGAGATACAGGGACATACTGACAATGTAGGTGCTGATAACTATAATATGAAGCTGTCGCAAGGAAGAGCAAAGTCTGTTTATGATGAATTGAGGAAATATGGAATATCTGATAATCAGATGTCATATAAAGGTTATGGAGAAACAAAACCAATTAGTGAAAACAGAACTGAGGAAGGTAGAGCTCTTAACCGAAGAACTGTTTTTCTAATTATTAAGAAATAATTAGAAATTTTTTACGTTTAATTATTTAATTAATATATAATAAATATTTATCATTTTTATGAAACACCTTATACTAATAATACTCTCATTCTTATTGTTAAATGTATACTCCCAAACAGAACAATATTTGTATTATTCATTAAATAATTTCAATGGAAATAGAGTAATACTTACCAGTATAATTGGTAGCTCAAACATCCCAATTGACACTGCATATAAACAATCTACAGGAGCATTTGTATTTAATAATATAGAAAAGCATCCTGCAGGGATGTACAGGCTAATTTTTAATGATACTATCTATACTGAAATAATTATTAATCATGAAAATATTGTTATTGAATCTGATGCAAATAATATTATTCAAAATATGGTTGTTAAGAAATCTATAGAGAATAAAATTCTTTTCAATTATTGGAAATATGCATTAATGGTAAGAGATACAATCTCTACTCTTTCATTTAAAAGAGATAAAATAGAAAAAAGAACCTATGATTCAAAGCACCCAGAAATAATAAAAATAAATAAACATATTGAAGAACTAAATGATGAAATATATTATTATATAGAGCGTCAAATTATTGAATATCCTAAGCTATTTGCTCCACTACTTCTTAAATCATATGTAATTCCATCAATGGAAAAATATAATAAACAAAACCCAAAGAAACTATATTCTGTTGAAAAAGAATTCTACTTCGATCATTTCTTTGATAATATTGATTTTTCTGATCAACGCTTTGTAAACTCAAAAGTTCTTTTTGTATCTATCAGTGATTTTATAGAAACATTTGGCAAACCAGCTTCTACCGTTAATTATATTAAAGTAATAGATAGAGTAATGAGCCATGCTAAAGAAAATAATGCAGTTTATGACTATTGTGTAAACCTATTTATGCGAACTTTTGAAAATAGTATTTGGGAGGATGTAATGGTTCATATTATTGACAATTACTATATGAAAACAAATAATGGAAAACCAAAACTTGGTGTTTATTATTCAAATATGTCCAATAGAATTAAGGCTCTGAAACCTGGAGTAAAATCTCCGAATATTATTATGCAAGACATGTCAGGAAATACTGTAAATATGCATAATATTAATGCAAAAGTAAAGATGCTAATATTTTATAGCAGTGATTGCCCACATTGCATTGAATCAATGCCAAGTTTAGTTGAAATATACAATATGTATAAAAGCAAAGGGCTTGAAACTATTGGTATTGCACTTGATGATACTAAGAGCAAATGGGCTAATAAAATTAAAGAATTGAATATCAATTGGATAAGTATATCAGATTTAAAAGGAATGTCAAGCCCAATAATTAGCACCTATAATATAACTACAACTCCAACTATTATCATTTTAAATAAAGACAATATCATTATGACAAAGCCAAAGAACATAAATGATATTCATGCCACATTAGTTGAACTATTAAATTAATACAATGCAGAATATTAAAGTCTTATTAATCTTATTTATATTAGTGTTTTCATTATCGAGTAAAGCTCAAAGCTATAGAATAGGCAGTTGCGGAAATAATTCCTCTAGTCACTTATATATTACTCCATATATTGGTATAGGAGGCGGTTCATATTCATACGAACTTAATAATACCGTAATGGATGCTGACAGTATCTATTATAATAAAGAAAAAGGAAGTGTATTTACACCAATAGTTGGGATAAACTTCATGTATAAAATTGGGAACGGAAACCTAGGAGGTGGAGCTGAGATTCAAGGTATATATGGCAAAACAGATAATGGAATTACTAGTACAAATCAGAAAGCATACATGCTTAAGTTCTATGGACGATACGAATATGCTTTATACAATGATGCTTTTAATGATTTCGGAATACACTTTGAAGGCGGGCTCCTATTTCCCTACGACGTAATTGGAGAATATGCATCTATGGGGGCTTATGGTAAAGCTGGTTTTTTTTATAACTATATTATTGGTTCTACGTCCTCTTTATTTATTGGATTAGATTACAGTTATTCAATGTTTAATACACAAATTGGCAATGCTGTTTCTAATCATAATCTAGGAAACATTGAATTAACTATAGGCTATAGATTCTGGTTTTACTAAAAAAAGCCACGAATTAACGTAGCTTCTTCTAATAATTTTTATCTGTTGAAAATTTAAATTTTCACTTTATGTACAGAGTCAATAACTGTACCATCTACCCATTTTATTACGGCAATAATCTCATCCTCAAGTTCTGGCTTTTCAGGAACACCGCAAATTAATTCAGCTTCAGACTTTAATTCTTCTATGGTTTTAAGAGCAAAGCCAGCCTCTTCAGCTTTAGCAATTAAATCTTTTCGCAAAGGATTTACTGCAACACCTCTTTCGGTTACTATTACATCTATTAACTCACCAGGACCACAAAGAGTTGTTACTCTATCAACAATTATTGGCATTCTATTTCTAAATAAAGGTATTGGTAGAATTACTGTTTTACCAAACAAGCAATTCTGCCACCCTCCTATTCCATGAAGTAAATAACCATCAGAATGTGTTACCACATTGGCATTAAAATTTACATCTACTTCAGTTGCTCCTAAAACAACAACATCAATCATAGATGCAAAATTTCCCTTTCCATGGTAATTATAACTAGTAAATGGGCTTGTGTCAACATGATTAGCATTCTCCCTCATTGATCTTATTCCTTCTAAATCAAAAGTCTGACCATCTAAAATATAATCAACAATACCTTCTTCAAGCATTTTAACAGGATACTTATTACTTCCTGCACGAATAAATCTTGCTTTCCAGTTCTTACGTCTTAGTATTTCTTCAAAATATATCCCTATTGACAAAGATGTTCCACCTGCTCCTGCCTGATAGGAAAATCCATCATGAATAATCTCAGTTGCTTCGCAAAATTTAGCTGTCATTTCAGCTATTAAGAGTCTATCTGGACTCTTAGTAATATTAGTCGTTCCTGAGATTATCTTTTCAGGATCTCCAACTTTATCAACTACTACAGTATAATCAACATTATTACCATGAATTTGCCAAGGAATACATGGAAAAGGCACAAGAGTATCTGTTACAACAATCACCTTATCAGCAAACTGCGAATCTGCTAAAGCAAAACCAAGCAATCCAGAAGCAGCACTTCCATTCACTCCATTAGCATTACCAAAAGCATCAGCAATAGGTGCAGCAATAACTGCAATATCAATATGCACCTCACCATCTTGCACCGCTTGATATCTACCACCATGCGAACGTAAAACTCCAATTCCTTTCATTCCTCCTTCACTGGCAAACTTACCTAAAGCACCATTCATACTCCCTTCTATCCTATTAATAGTACCATCTTCCAAATACTTAATTAATGGCTCGTGACAAGGAAATGATGCAGATGGAAACCATCGTAAATCTTTAACACCAAGTTCACTTGCAATATCAAAAATTTGATTCGATATTAAGTCTCCATTTCTAAAATGATGATGTGTAGAAATTGTCATTCCATCTTTCAATCCACTCTTTATTAGAGCTTCTTTCAAATTTTTAAGCTGTTTATTTCCATCCATTGGATAGTTTGCACAACTAGAAATATGAGGAGCATATTTTCTAGCTGTAGGAATATACTTTCCTACTCCTTGATATGGAATCTGTTTTTCTCCGTTTATTTCAATTGGAACTAACCTACCAACTGCATTTTCTATCAATTTTATTTTATGGTCTGACATGACTCAAATATTTTCTTAATACTATTTGTGTTAATTATAAACTAATTCACTAATTAGCAAACTCTTTTTCCCAATCCTTTGAAATAATACCTAAGCTAATCGCAACTCTCAAAGTATTCTCAGCCCTTTTTACTACAGGTGCATCAATCATTTTTGTACCAAGTGAAACAACGCCTAAGCCCTTTTTCTTTGCGTCAATAAATGCCAAAAATATTTTTTGAGCTTTTAGAATCTCTTTTTCCTCAGGAGCAAAATTTTGATGAATAACATCAATCTGCCTAGGATGAATACACCCCATTCCATCAAATCCTAAAGATTTTGAAACCTTAACATTTCTTGCTAATGCATCCATATCAGAAACATCAGAAAAAACAGAATCAATAGGTTGTATTCCTGCTGCTCTACATGCATTAACTACAGCAGAACGCGCATAAAAAGATTCATTACCAACATCAGAGCGTAATGTACCAAGGTCTGCAGTATAATCTTCAAGACCAATTGCTATAGAAGAGATATTATCAGCAGCAGTAGCAATTTCAAAAGCTTTTACTACTCCTAATGCTGATTCTATGATTGGCATTAACCATATTTCATGCTTAATTGCATGCTTCTCTTTAATTTCATTTATTCTGCTATTCAATAGTTGAATCTGATCTGCAGACTCACACTTTGGCACAAGAATAAGATTAACATTATTTGGAACTATATAGTCAAGATCGTCAAGTCCCAAAGGAATCTGATTAATTCTCACCATACGTTCAGCTCCATAAAAATTCACTCCTCTTAAAGTATTACGAACAATAAATCGAGCCTCATACTTTTTATCGTGAGCAACAGCATCCTCCAAATCTAAAATTATCCCATTGGGTTTGTGAATACCTGCATTAAGCATCATACTTGGGGTATTACCAGGAAGATACAAACGAGAAAATCTCATCTGATCTTTCAAACTCAAGCTTTTATTATCCTCAATAATAGGCAGTAAATATTCTTTCTCTGTATCAATAAGTTTTTTTATTGCGGCTTCAATTCTTGCAGCTATTACCAACTCTAATGCACCAGCATCAATCAATACTAAATTAATATTTTCTATTTCATAGAAATCTAATATTGAATTTACTAGCTTATGAAGACTTTTACCAAACATTGAATACACTTTAGATTGTATTTCAATATTTCTTCCTCCACTTTTAATCAATTCAATCTCAACAAAGCAATCTGACTTAGCCCTCTTTCCTTTATTGCCAACTGACACTACAGTATTTTGATTATTCATCTTTCTTGTATTTAAAACAAAAATTATTCAACAAAAATAGATATTGTTGTATTTATAACAAAATAAAAAATGCTCTATTCTAAAAGAATAGAGCATTCAATAAATAGTTTTTAATTTATCGCTTAATAAACTTCTTAGTTAAGCTTGTAGTACCTGCATTAATCTGCATTATATACATACCTTTAGCTAATTCACTAAGATTAATTTTATCTGTATTATTACCTTTAAGTTTAGAACCTAAATTATATGTATTAACCATTCTTCCATTAATATCAAATACATTGACAATAACAGTAGAATTTCTATCTAATTTATAATTAAAACTAGCTTGATCAATTACTGGATTAGGATATAGATTAACATCTGAAAGCTTTACAACTTTATTGTCCTTAATTTCATCTATACCAACATAATTTTTTGAAGTAAATACACCTCTACCATGTGTTGCCAAGTAGATTTGACCATAATTATAAACTCCAGGATAAACTTGTACTATAGGATTACCATTATCATAAGTAACAGTTTTTCTCCAATACAATTTATTTTGTTGCTGAGCTATCATATAAACTGGTGCATATGCATCAAAGCCATCATTTACTTGTGACCATACAGGGTTTGAAGCTGTAATATTTTCTGTAGCATATAAACCATACTCAGTTCCAATAATTGTTTGTTGAGAATGTTGAACAGGTATTAAAGAAGCATATACTGGTAGGTTTGCAGGTAAATTACCACGTTTTGTTGTAAATGTTGGACTTGCAGAAGTTGCATTATCAGAATAATAAATTTGTTGAACTCCAGTACCACCAACAGTAACAACTATTCTATTAGCATCCTCAGGATCAATAGATATACTTGTAACAAATGTCATTGCACCGCTAAAATTTTTAATTACATCATCAACAATAACATAGTTAGAACCAGTAACATCAGCAGTAGAGAAATCTTGTGCTTGCAAAATATTGGATAACCTACGAAGGTGTCCATTTACAGCATAATAAATATAATTACCATCCTTTGATACTCTAAAATTATGAACTCCCATACCAGGATAAGCCATGCTAGAAATAAGGAACCATTCTGGAGTTTTATTTACAAAGAATAATGCTTGTTTGGTCATATAAATACCTTTGCTAGAACCAATAAACAATCTACTTTGAACAGGATCTTTAATTTGAATAGTATCACCAATACTCATATCCTGTTGTAAAACATAACTAAAAGGATAAAAATTATTATTCTTACTTCTTCCATCAACTGTATCACCTGCTACATAATTTGTATCTGCTACAAAGTTTACTGTATCAATACTATTAGGAAATTTAACAGTTTCCCATAATACTGTAGGAGAAACAAAAACTCCTGAATAATTTTTTAACATCTCTTCTGAATAAAAGTCAGGATCACCACTAGAAGGATCTTTTGGCTCTTGAAAGCTTTCTCCAAAATCTTTTGATCTAGCTACATCTCCACCATAAATAGAAGCAAAAATAACATCTTGATTTAACACTGAAGCAGCACACCAACCACCATCACCACCACGTATATCTCTTGCTTGCATAGGATTATTTCCTTGCAAATCCATAAACTGCGTACCATTATCTTGAGCACCTGCCATAGCCCCACCATTTGCATAAGGTGCTACTGCATAAAATTGCGTTACATTAAAATTTGTATTTAATGTTGCAAAACTATTTCCACCATCTATTGTTTTTGAGATACCTCCATCAGTTCCTGCATAAAAAGTATTTGCATCAGTTGGATGTTGAACATAAACATGTTGATCTGCATGTACATAATACGGTTTATATTTTTCTGCATTCCATAATGTTAGTTTTGTCCAACTATACTGATTACTAGAATTTACTTTTACACCTTTCCACATATCAACTCCTCCAACATACAAAATATCAGGATTTGTTTTATGCACCATAGCAGCTATATCATACCATCCTTGGTTATTTGGTCCAAATAACCTAAAAGAATTAGAACCTCCAACGGCAATTTGTGTCCAAGAGGAACCAGTATTAGTTGAAAGATAAATTCCATATAACGCACCAGAATTAGCAGCTAATACTGCATAAATATGAGTAGGATCAGAAGGAGAAATTGCAACCTCAATTCTTCTAATACCTGAACTTGGTATCCCTGAAGATTTTGTCCAAGTAGAACCATCAGTTGTAATATAAATATCGCCATAAACTGTTGCAACTGCCTCAGTTGTACCTAAAACTGTTTTTACATCTTTAAAAGCACCTGGCTTAATCTTAGTCCAATTAGCACCCTTATCAGTTGTATAAAACAATCCAGAGCTAGTGGCTGCATATACTTTGTTATTCTTATCTGCTGCTAAACGATTTACAGCTTTCCATGAAGTTGTGTTAGATAACAATGTGAAATCAGTAGAACTTGCAGCTTTAAAATAAACCCCTTCACCTATAGTACCAGAATTTACATTTGTGAAAGCTGCTTGTGCTAAACCTTCACCAGTACCAACAAAAATATCACCATTTGGACTTTGACAAATACTTGTTACAGCATTATTTCCAGACAATGAAACCTGAACCCAAGATTGACCTGAAGTTGTTGATTTCCAAAGGCCTCCATTTACACCACCAGCATACATGATAGAACTATTAGAATTATCTATTAATAAAGCTCTAACTCTACCTCCAACATTATTAGGACCCATTTCTTCCCAATTCAATCCAATAGACTTAGTAGATGGCAATTTTCTAGCAATCTCACCTGCTAATTGAATCTTATCTTGTTCAATTTCACCTGTATAAGGATTTGCTTTTAAGCTATGATAATAAGCTAAAGCCCCAGCGATTCCTTCTCCTTCATTTTCTTCATTCTCAGTATTAGAAATAGATTCAATACTTGAACTAGGTATTAAAGAAACGGCAACAACCGACCCTAACAATATCAAAGTAAACAAACTAAATAGTAAATTCTTATTCTTCATGTCTAATATTCAATAATTTATAAAATAATCTTTTCCTGTATTTAAGTTGCACAATTTACAGCTTTTTTTTATACGTGCAATATAAAAATAAGCATAAATTAAAGATACAATTTTATCTAATGCAATAAAACTTTCTATAATAAAAAATTAATAACTAACAGCTTAATTATTAGCATTATATCTCTTTCCAAAACGATATGCCAAATACAATCTAAACATTGCATATTTAGGAGTATCGAAACCCATAATTTGAACTGGCAAAACATATGCGTCAATAATAAGACCAGCTTCTAATGCTTTGGTTTTCTCTTGATAAGGTCCAAATTCAATATTTAATCCCATTTTCCAACTTAAACCTGGATGGAATTCAATTTCAGATAGACCCTTTGAAAAAGGACCTCGACCCCAAATATTCTCTAAATCATGCTTCTGTACATCATATCTCTCTAGTGTTAGTACTCCTCCATTTACAAAATCTACGATATACATATATATTGGCTTTCCTATACCTAAATTCAATCCACCAAAGTAGAAATACCTAATTTCCACTCCTCCCCAATATGGCTTCTCTGTAAGTATCTTTTCTCTACCTCTTAATATTTGCAAACTATAGAAATGCATTTGTTTTCCAAAAAAGAAACTTTTTGCACTATTATCATACTGATTATAATATCTATACTGTTTAGTATCTCTTATGAAATAGAAACTAAAATCCCAAACTTTTTTATTCCTAAATGTTTTTGCTTTACCGTATCTATATCCACCACCCCAACCATCAGAATTAAAGCTTAATCCAAAACTATCCTCATATCTCAATAAAGGCTTCTTTATTATTCTATCTGCTTTTTGTGCATAACTAAACTGAATAATAAATATTGCAATCAATAAAAGATATAAGTTTTTCATTGTATTATAACTAATCTAAAACACTATTAACATAATATTAATCTATTGTTTGGTAGTATAAATTTGTAGGGCTATCCAATTGACTATACATACCAGGACATTTGTGACTTCTTGAATGACAAGATGAAATAATTAATACCCCAAAAACTAAAACTATTGCAAAAATATACCTCTTTTTCATGTAATTAATTTGTGTTAAAATATACGGAATGAGCTTTTCACTTTAAATGAAATCTTTAATGATAATTAGATGCAAATATAATAATATAATTAATAGCTAACACAGCATTTGAATCATGCAAAATAAACCAAATACTGTTAATAACAATTACATAAAATCGATAAAATAATTTATTGAAATTGAAATACTTCTTAATCCATTAATATTGCCTAAGTTTGTATTTTAGAATCAAACAACAATTATTAAGTATGAACGTAGATATTGAAGAAAGTTGGAAAAAATTAATGTCAGAGGAGTTTAACGCTGAATACTTTGCGTCTCTTAAAGAATTTCTAGTTAATGAGAAAAAACAATATAAAATTTATCCAGAAGGATCGAGAATTTTCGAAGCATTTAATAGAACCCCTGTATCTAAAGTAAGGGTAGTAATTATAGGACAAGACCCATATCATGGTGATGGACAAGCTCATGGCTTATGTTTCTCTGTACAAAAAGGAGTTAAACTCCCTCCATCATTACGAAATATTTACAAAGAATTAAATAGTGATATTGGCATTAATACTCCAGCACATGGAGATTTGAGTAAATGGGCCGATAATGGAATATTACTAATCAATAGTATTCTAACAGTAAGAGCAAATCAAGCTAGTTCTCATAAGAAGAAAGGGTGGGAGAATTTTACTGATGCTGTAATTAAAAACATATCAAATCATCAAAAAAATTGTGTCTTTATTCTGTGGGGTAATTTTGCTCAACAAAAGAAAAAACTAATAGACGAAAAAAAACATCTAATAATTGAATCTGTTCACCCATCTCCTCTCTCTGCTTACGGAGGATTCTTTGGTAGTCAACCATTCTCAAAAACTAATAACTGGCTAATTTCAAAAGGTATTAAACCAATTGATTGGTCAATTGATTAACAAATGGTAAAGAAGTCGATTAAATATTATCTCATTGGGGCATTCCTCCTATCAATTGCACTTCAGATGAATGCACAGAATAATTACGAACTAAAATATTCTGTTAAAGACCATCCAAAGTTCAATAAAAAATCAATTAATATAGAAACAGTATTTAAGGACAGCATCAGTTTGGAAAAAGAATTAACGTCATTAATACTTAAATTTCATATAATTGGATTTCCTGAAGCAGAATTTGATACAATTATACGAGAAGAAAAAAATATCAACGTAATAATAAATTCTGGAGTTCAATACAAATGGGGCTCACTTAATACTTATAAGAACTATTGGGCTAGTTTACCAAACATAAGTTATAAATCAAGAGATTTTAATTCTAAAAACTTCAATTATTTCGAACTGCAAAACCTTTTTGAAGAAATAATAACATCATTGGAGAATACAGGATACCCTTTTGCTTCTATAAAATTAGATAACATAACAATTATTAATAATGAAATTAATGCTAATTTAGTTATTAATAAAAGAGAATTAATTAAAATAGATACTATTATTTTAAGTGAATTCTCTAAAATAAGACTAGCTTTTATTGAGCAATATCTAGGAATAAATATTGGTGACGCATATAATGAATCCAAAATTAATGAAATCTCGGAACAACTTGATAGATTAGATATATGCCAACCATATAAACCTAGCGAGGTGAAAATTGAAGACAACAAAGCTTCTATTTATCTTCATCTTAAAGAGAAAAAAGGAAATCTATTTAATGGAATTATTGGATTCCAACCTAACTCAAATAATTCTAAAACATTACAATTAACTGGTCAAATTAATTTGAAGCTTACTAATGCATTTCAACATGGAGAATCAATTGGTATTTATTGGGAAAGCTTAGGTAATAACTCTCAAAAACTTAAAGCCAATTTTCAATATCCATATTTACTTAATAGTCCATTTGGTATTGGATATTCAATTAAACTTGACAAAAGAGACTCTTCATTTCTAAATATAAATAATCGTCCATCCTTACAGTTTGCGCTAAAAGGGCTTAACTATTTAAGTGTTTATGGTGTGTTTTTTCAATCAAATACGTTAGGCTCAGCAGAAAATATTAATCCTTCTATTGGCTTAATAGATATGCATTCTAATTCATTTGGATTTGGTATGCTATTTAATAAACTGGATTATACATTCAACCCAAGAAAAGGATACTTTATAAAAGCTAATGCCGACATTGGTTATAAATACTATGATGAACGCTCCGATGTAAATCCAATTGTTTATGATAGTATTCCTACAAAAGAAATTAAACTTGCTGCAAAAATTGATTTTAATATATTCATACCAATTTTAAGGAGACAAACAGTACGAGTATCAAATAGCTTTGCTATAATACAAAGTGATAACACAATGAAGAATGAGCTTTATAGAATTGGTGGTTTTAAGATTCTAAGAGGTTTCGATGAGCAATCAATTTTTGCAAGTTCTTATAATATATTCAGCTTAGAATACAGGTATTTACTCGACCAGAATGCATATTTAGGAGCATTTTGGGATTTTGGAAGTGTAATAAATACAAATAATTCTAATAATCTAAATATCTACAATGGATTTGGAATTAGTTTTAGTTTTGCATCCAAAGCAGGAATTTTCAACCTAGCTTACGCATTAGGAAAAACAAATAATGAGAGTATCTTATTCAAAAACTCTAAAATTCACTTTGGATATTCTGCTTTATTCTAAATTAACAGCTTAATCTATAAGCTTTGTTTCTATTATCCGTGTATTTATATCCTCACCAAGTTGAATATTAACTTCTACATAAGGCTTTGGTACATAGTCAATGATAATATCAGACCACTCCATTAAACAGTACTTTCCTGCGTATAGATAATCACTCAATCCAATCTCAATAGCCTCTTGCGCATCTTCAAGCCTATAAAAATCAAAATGGAATACTTCTCCAAATTCTTTACTATTATATATATTTGCAATTGCAAAAGTCGGGCTATTCACTTCTTCTTCCACTTCCAAACATTTACAAAAGAATTTGGAAAAAGTCGTTTTGCCCGCTCCCATTTCACCATTAATAGCAAATATTCTAAAATCAGAATATTGCTCTACTATTTCACACGCAACTTTATCTATTTCTTCGAGAGAGAATTCCATAGTCTTAAATTATACAAATCTATTTAGAATTAAGAGTTATTATAGGAATTAAAACCTCTTCTAATGAAATTCCACCATGTTGGAAAGTATCTCTATAGAACTTATGATAATAGTTATAATTATTAGGATAAACAAAGAAATCAGCTTCTTTGCTAAATATATATGTTGTTGAAACATTATGCTTAGGTAAAAATATATCATCTGGATTTCTTACCTCAAAAACTTCTTTAGCCTTATAATCAAGATTACGCGCAAATTTATATCTAAGATTTGTATTTGTATTCTTATCCCCAACAACTTTAACAGGTCGTTTTACTCTCACTGAACCATGATCAGTAGTAATAATAATTTGTCCTTTATTCTCAGCTATTATCTTCATCATCTCGAAAAGTGGAGAATTATGAAACCAAGAAGTTGTTAATGACCTATATGCCTTCTCATCACTTGCCAATTCTTTGATAACTTCCATCTCAGTTCTAGCATGAGAAAGCATATCAACAAAATTATAAACTATTACATTCAATTCATTATCCATAAGAGAATGCATTTTATCGACTAACTTCTTCCCTTGATCAAGAGTTACTATTTTATTATAGCTTGTTTTAATATGATCCAAACCATATCTCTTTAACTGAAGATCTAATAACTCTGCCTCAAACTGATTTTTGGTTCCTTCCTCATGTTCATGTACCCAATATTGAGGATATTTTTTAATAATCTCAGTAGGCATTAGGCCTGCAAATAGTGTATTTCTAGCATATTGTGTGGTAGTTGGCAATATACTGTAATAAATAGAATCATCATCTACTCTAAAGAATTGTGAAATTGCAGGGTAAATTGATTTCCATTGATCGTATCGCAAATTATCAATAACAAATAAAAATGTTGACTTATCACTACTTATTTTAGGAAGCACATACTCTTTTATTACACTCTGCGATTGAATAGGCCCTTCTTCTCTACCATTTAACCAATCTATATAATTTCTTTCGACATACTTTGCAAACACAGAATTTGCTTCATCTTTTTGGGCTTGAAATATTTCTAATATACCAGAATCCTCAGATTTCTCAAGTTTCAATTCCCAATCAACTAACTTCTTATATATATCAATCCATTCTTGAAAATCAAGTCTATTGGATAATTCCATGCCTATATTTCTAAACTCCATTTGGTAATCCATGGTGTTCTTTTCAGAAATAATACGCTCAGCATTTATTCTTTTCTTGATTGCAAGTAATATCTGATTTGGATTTACAGGCTTAATTAAATAATCTGCTATGTTTGATCCTATAGCATCATTCATAATTGATTCTTCCTCACTTTTTGTAATCATAATAACAGGAAGCACAGAGCTAATTTTATTAATTTCAGTAAGAACCTCTATACCTGTAAGTCCCGGCATATTCTCATCTAAAAAGACTAGGTCATAATGATTATTTCTAATCATATCAATACCTTCGCTTCCATTATTAATAGTATCTAGTTTATATCCTTTTGCTTCCAAAAAGATAATATGAGGTTTTAACATTTCAATTTCGTCGTCTATCCAAAGAATCTTAGCCATAGTTATTTTTATTTATGAATTACAAAGGTAAATAATATTCGACATTTGTAAATAGTATTCCATTAATAAACGTTAAATTTGCAGTATGAGTATAATCAACAAAAAGAAAATATTAAATGACCCTGTTTATGGTTTCATTAATATTACTGATGAAATAATATTTGATATTATTGAACACCCATATTTCCAAAGATTAAGGAGAATAAAACAGCTAGGATTATCACATTTAGTCTATCCAAGTGCAGTACACTCTAGATTTAGTCATGCTCTTGGAGCAATGTTTCTAATGGGTGAAGCTTTACAATATTTGCAACAAAAAGGTCATAACATTACTCCTGAAGAATTTGAAGCTGCAAGAATAGCAATTCTACTTCACGATATTGGTCATGGTCCTTTCTCTCATACCTTAGAATATTCAATTCTTGAAAATATCTCACATGAAAAGGTATCTCTTTTATTAATGGAAGCTTTAAACAAAGAGTTTAATGGTAAATTAGATTTAGCAATAAAAATATTTAAAGATGAATATCATAAGCATTTTATTCATCAACTTGTTAGTTCACAACTAGATGTTGATAGGTTAGATTATTTACGCCGCGATAGTTTCTTTACTGGAGTTTCTGAAGGAGTAATAGGAACTCAACGAATTCTTAAAATGCTAGAAATAGTAAATGATAAAATAGTAGTTGAAAGAAAAGGCATTTATTCCATAGAGAATTTCTTAAACTCAAGAAGAATTATGTATTGGCAAGTATATCTCCATAAAACTGTTTTAGGAGCAGAGCACTTATTAATGAATATCCTCAAAAGAGCAAAAGAAATAAATAAAGATAAATCTCTTTGGGCTACTCCTGCCTTAAAGTTCTTTTTAGATAATGAAATTGGTGAAAAGTTTTTTGAAGAAAATAATGAAGTTATTTATAAATATTCATTACTTGATGACTACGATATTCTAAGCGCCATTAAAGTATGGGCACAATCTGCTAATGATAGAGTACTTAAAGACTTATCAATGAGATTAATTAACCGTAACTTCTTTAGGATAGAATTTAATGATATAAGATTCTCAAAATTAGAAGTAAAAAAACATACCGATAGAGTATCAAAAGCACTAAAATTAAACAGTATTGAAACAGCATATTATGTTTTTACAGATAAAACAAGTAACTATTTGTATTCAAATGAAGAAGGTTCAATAGATATATTAGAAAAAGATGGAAGTGTAAAGAATATTATAGAAATTTCAGAACAACTAAGCGCAACAAAACTAAAGAAAGCAGTTACTAAACACTTTATTTGTTATCCAAAACTTTAAGATACTTAAAGTACAAATTGGTAGGTAATAGTTCCTGTTTGAACCTCTGGCCCTTCAGGATTAGAATTAAATGTAGCCTTTAAAGCTGCACTAATTGCAAGGTTTTGCAGCTTAGTACTAGATGTGGTCGTTCCTGTAACCTTAACTCTTGCATTAACAACTTTTCCATCCTTATTCACCCAAATTTTCACGATCACTGTTCCTTGCTCGTCACTATTATAAACTGGTTTTGGTAGTTTGTGAGATTTTCTACCAGCTAAATGCCACGAGATATCACCATCTCCACCATCTCCAGCATAATTTGTGGAAGTTTTACTTCCATTTTCTCTACCCTGATCTCCAGGTTTATTAGTTATGCCTTCGCTACCACCACTTGTAGTTTTATTCTTCTTAGTAAAAATAAATTTCTGATCTACTTTTGGCTCTTCTGGTTTAATTGGTGTTGGTGGAGTAACCTTCTTAGATTTAGAATTATCTAATTTTATTGATTCTTCTGTATCTTGTGTTGCAACTTTCTCATCAGTGCTTTTTGGTTGCGGTTTAGACTGCTTAGCACTAGTTTGTGCTGCTTTCTCAGGTTGTATATCTCCCATACCCTGATCAGAATATCCTAAATTAACTTCCAAGCCAATCACAGGTCTTGGCGGATCTGGTGGAGAAAGATTAACAACAAACAATATAGCTAATACTACTAAATGAAATAGTACAGTCCCAATTATTCCCCAACGCTTATCCTTATCAAGATTCATAATATTCAAACGAAATATAATTCTTTTTATTATTCTGGTTTAGTAGCTAAAATAACTTTATAGGTTGATTTACGCTCAAGATTTACTTTATTAACAGCATCAATTACATTAATAATATATTGAACTGCGACAGTTTGATCCGTCCTTAAAACAACATTTCCTTTAGTACCATCTTGCAATTCTGCACTGATAGCCACTTTTAATTGATCTTCGCTAACTTGATTACTTTCGTCATTAATAAAATATTGCAATTCATCATTAATGTATACAGTAACATCTTTCTTAGCATCAATAACTTTTTGGCTTGAACTATTAGGCAATGTTAAAGGAATAGCATTTGGACTAACAATAGTAGAAACCAATATAAAAAATACTAACAATAAAAATACTAAGTCAGACATAGATGCAGTACTAAACTCTAAACTCTTTTTATTTCTAATTCTAATAGCCATAATAAATAATTTTTAGTTAGCAGGTTCGTGTAATAAATCCATAAACTCAGTTGCACTTGCTTCGAGTATATAAACTACTTTCTCAATTCTAGCAACAATAACGTTATAAGAAATGTAAGCAATAATACCAACAATTAAACCAGCTATAGTTGTAACCATAGCCTGATACATACCATCAGATAACAATCCAATATCCAAACTATTTCCACCATTAGCCATATCAAAAAACACTTGAACCATACCTACAACAGTTCCTAAGAATCCAATCATAGGAGCAGCACCAGCAATTGTTGCTAAAGCAGCAACGTTCTTTTCCAATTTAGAAACTTCTAACTTTCCAATAGTTTCTATTGCTTGATTAACATCAGGCAAAGGACGACCTAATCTAGTTAAACCTTTAGCTAGCATTTTAGATAATGGTGATTCTTGTTTAGCACAAAGGTGCTTTGCAGCATCCACCTTACCATCATGAATTAAGTCTCTAAGGTCATTCATAAAGCCAGACTCATCTTTAGTTGCTTTCTGAATCACCATAAAACGTTCAACAAATATATAAATAGCAATAATTGACATAATTGCTAAAGGTCCCATAATCCCCCAACCACCAGATTTGGTAAGTTCCCATATCGACAATTCATGACCAACTGTTTCCATACCAGCTGCAGTAGCAGCACCAAGAGTATCTTGTACTGCTTGACCAACTTCTTCAACTTGAAGTAATAAAAGTAATCCCATCATAAGCTTTAATATTGAATTCTGTTGTTAAGTTAAAATATTCCTCTAAAACAGAATACTATAGTGTTTAAAATAATATTTGGTAAATATACTTTAATCAACATATTGGATAATTCAAAGGAATTTGTAATTACTAACAGTGGTTTGTTAATTGTTAATGGGGATAAGATTTAGTTTTAATAAAAAAACTAAAGTAAAAAAAAAGCTCCTAACAAATAGCTAGGAGCTTTAAATAAAAAGGGCGACGACTTACTTTCCCACAACTAAATGCAGTATCATCAGCGCTGGTAGGCTTAACTTCTCTGTTCGGAATGGGAAGAGGTGGACACTACCGCTATAGTCACCTTAAGATCTTTGATTTATTATAGGTA
>Ga0256827_10000642_pt1 | contig 21872 bp, 19 predicted proteins | sample CV84metaG_FD_185977 | JGI IMG/M metagenome (GOLD analysis project Ga0256827, IMG submission 185977) | Hydrothermal vent microbial communities from East Pacific Rise, Pacific Ocean - CV84 | ecosystem: Environmental > Aquatic > Marine > Hydrothermal vents | place: Pacific Ocean: East Pacific Rise... | reverse complement strand
GACTATCGGTATTTATAATGTTTATGCAAGACAAAATGCTTTTTATTTATATTATAAAAAAGTTGATAATCAAGTTAAATTATATCAATACAGTTTATTCCCGTTTATTCCTTCGGTTAGTTATAGTTTTCGGTTTTAAAATTAAAACCAAAAAAGTTTAAAAAGATAAGATGTCACGTTGCTAACACTATAAATTCCAATAAGCAAAATACCTTACCCCATTAAAAAAGAGTAATTAGAGATTGAACTATAAAGTCCGATTTCTGCGTTGTTGTTCAAAATTTAAATCCTCAAATACCTTTGTATTCTGCGGTTTAAATTCCTCACACGCCCCCGAAATAAATCGGGACAGGCTTTGAACTCGAACTTTCTACACCAGACACTTGAGTTTATGGACAAGCACTAATTAGTATCTGTCCATAACAATTATAATATTGTAAAGATGAAGTCAAATATTAATTTCCCCTATTAATTATTAAAATAAATTCTTAAAAAAAACAGAAAAAATATATCTTTGAAAAAAATAAAAAATATGAATAAATATATAGTACTAATAGCAGTTGTTTTATTAACAATAAACACATTTTCACAAAAAAAGAAATCGGTAAAAGCTAAAAAAGTAGAGTTTACCGAAACAACTAATATCAAGGCATCTAAAATTAAAAGTCAAGATAGGGCAGGTACTTGTTGGGATTATGCAACAACTTCTTTTGTAGAAACCGAAGCAATGCGTTTAGGTAAAAAAGAATTTGATTTGTCAGAAATGTTTACCGTAAGATATGATTATGTTACAAAAGCAGAATATTATATCAAAGTTCATGGCAAAGGTAATTTTTCTGCCGGAGGACAAGCTCACGATATGATGCGTGTTGTAAAAGAACATGGAGTTGTTCCTGAAAACATATATCATGGTATAAACTATGGTGATACTATTCACCGACATGGAGAATTACTTGATGGTTTAAAAGGTTTTTTAAAGGGAGTGAATAAAGTAAGCGATCAAAAAATGACCACAGCATGGCTACCAGCAGTTAATGGCATTTTAGATGCTTATCTTGGTAAAAAAATAGAGAAATTTAATTATAATGGGAAAACATATACTCCAAAAGAATTTTTAAATCAAGAAATTGGTGTAAATCCTGACGATTATGTAGAAATAACATCTTACACAGATGCTCCGTTTTATTCTCAATATATTTTAAGAATTCCCGATAATTGGTCGTATAATTATTATTATAATGTTTCACTTGGTGATTTTATGGAGATAATGAATAATTCATTAAAAAATGGATATAGCTTTGTTTTTGATGGAGATGTTAGCGAACCCGGATTTAATCATAAAAAAGCTTTGGCAGTATTACCTTTAAGCACAGAAAAAGAAAATATGTATTTTAAGGCAGGGTTAAAAGAAGTTAAAGTAACACAAGAAATGCGTCAAAAAACATTTAATTCTCGTGAAACTACCGACGATCATTTAATGCATATCACAGGAATGGCAAAAGACCAAACAGGTAAAATTTATTATAAAACAAAAAACTCTTGGGGCGATAGTAACGATTATGGTGGATATTTATTTATGTCGGAGGAATATGTAAAATTAAAAACTGTAGCAATAATGGTACATAAAGATGCAATTCCGCCAGAAATATTAAAAAAACTGAATATCCAATAAAAATAATTGCAACCTATTAAGTATCATCTGCGTTATTGCTAAAATTAAAGTTAATTTATATGAAATTTTTTACAGTATTGTCATTAGTACTAATAATATCTTCTTGTACAAAAGAAAAGATTGACCCTGTGGTGGTTACAAGCGGAAATGCCACCATAACAGGAATTGCTAGAGCAGATTTAGATTTAACACAATTAGGTTTAGAATATGCACCTAAAGGAACAGTAATTTTTGCAAAAATTAATCTTGGCGATTTAGTCTTAAAAGAAGATGATGATAGCACATTGTATGGTGATAGGATTTACAAAACCACTGTAGGAGTAAATGGGCGATATACTGTTAATGTAGAAGCAAACGAACTAAATGTTAATGTTTCTATAATGGGAGAAGATTTTGAATATAATCAAATAGTTAACGACACTTTAATTATTCGCAAAATATATACTCTAGCAACAAATCATACTATTGTTATTGATGGAATGACTAAAGTTGTTGATTTGACTTACAATAATTAGGGTCTGCTGAAAAGCTCTGAGGTGTATTAGATTTTTATATTCTGAAATGCAGATGTATATACATACCTCAAATTGAATAAGATAAAAATATGATGTGCCTCAGAGCAAGCATAAAACTATGATTTTAACATTTGTAAATGCAAACTTATAAGCACATATGTTTTAAAAAGTTTGCACTTACAATAGTGTATTTTGATTTAAGTGGCTTTGTAACAACCTGCTATGTGTTTTTCAGCAGACCCTAATTAGAGCTTGTCTATAAAGTATAGTAGCCATTTAGCAATATAAAAAAATTAATTTAAACTAACCTCACCATAGCTTGCTTTGTCAATAGATTTATAAATTACTTCTTGTATTTTGGTTCTAATACCCATTTTAATAAGCTTTTTATTTTCCATATCAGGATATATCCTATTTGAAAGAAATATATACAATATTCCATTTTCGGGGTCAACCCAAGCATAAGAACCTGTAAAGCCTGTATGTCCATAGCTTTTTTCTGATACTAAATCGCAAGTTGGTCCTGCACCTTGATGAGGCATTAAGGGTTTGTCAAAACCTAAACCACGACGATTTTCGGGGCAAAACTGACAAGTAGAAAATAATTCTATTGTGTTTGGTTTTATATATTCTTGTCCTCCATAAGAGCCATAATTTAAAAACATTTGCATTATTTTGGCAAGGTCGTTTGCATTACAAAAAACACCTGCATGCCCAGCAACACCGCCCATCATTGCAGAGCCCATATCGTGAACATATCCTTGAATAAGTTGATTTCTAAAATATGTATCATTTTCTGTTGGAACAATCTGTTCTTTTGCGAATCTATTTAAAGGATTAAAACCCATTGTGTAAGCTCCAATTTTAGAATAAAAATTATTGTAAACATACTTATCTAAGCTCTCTTTTGTTTGTGTTTCAATTACTTGTTGCATAAGATAAAATCCTAAATCGCTATATTTATATTCTTTCTTTTTTCTAAGTTTTGACTTGTAGATACGTTGAAACATAGTATCTTTAAAAGAATTTAAAATATATAAATTATCTGCTACAATTGTACTTTTATTTTTAGTTAAACTATTAGAATAAATAGCCTTTTTTATACTGTCATTTTTTATAGTTTTTAAATAAAAAGGTATCCAAGCTGTAAGTCGAGCTTGATGTGTAAGCACATCTTTAATTAATAAATTTGCTTTATTTGTAGAATCAAGTTCGGGTAAATAATCCGATAGTGTCTTATTAAAATCAAATTTATCTTCGTCGTAAAGTTTCATTAACGAAGCTGTTGTTGCAACAACTTTTGTTATTGATGCAATATCATAAATACTATATTCATCAATTTTTATTTTTCTATCGTATTTTTGTGTGCCAAACGATTTATTATAAAATATTTTACCATCTTTTGCTGCAATAATTTGACAGCCGGGATATGCCTTTTCGGTAATTCCATTTATGGCAATGCTGTCGATTTTATAAAGTAAATCGCCACGCATATTTGCATCAGTAGGGCTTGTATATTTTAAACGTATTGGTTTGTTAATTAAAACACCAACACCTTCGCTATATTTACTATTAATAGAAATTGGCAATTTTCCTTTCACAGCTATGCCTCCAAAAAGAACTTGTGCCGAAATATTTTGAGTTAATTTCCAATCGTTATACGATACTATCACGGCTTTAAAATTATCAATATTCTCGAAATGTTTTAAGCTATATGGATTTGCAAAAACGTCAATAACAACATTATGCATTTTAGCAAGTTTTTCTACTTGTTTCATACTTGAAAAAGAAATTCCGTAATTTTTTTTAGGGATTCTATTTGTTTTGTGAAAACTCACAATAATTAAATTGTAATCTTTTAATTTTTTACTTAAATCATTCCAAACTTCTTCTTTCGCAAATTTATTGATGTTGAACGATTTTACATTTGCATATAATTTTAATGTTTTCTGAAACTCAGTTTCTTTAGCATTACCAACCGAAACGGAAGCAATTTTAAGAGTGTCTAAACCAATAAACGGTAAATAATTTTTGTTGTTTTTTACTAATGTAATGGCGTTTTCTATAAGTTTGCGTTTAATTAATTTGGCATTATTATTATTTAAATCTTTATAAATATTTTTTGTATCAATAGTTTTGTAATTATCTAATTTAACCCAATATTTTACAGCAAGTATTTTTCTAACTCTCTCATTTATATAATCTTCGTTGATTTCACCTTTGGCAATAGCATCTTTAATTTTTGCAACAGCTTTTTCTACCGATTTAGGAAAAAGTAAAATATCGTTACCTGCTTTCAATGCCATTAAATCAACCACTCCCGGCTCAAAATAACTGCTAACTCCTTTCATATTAAGAGCATCGGTAAAAGCAATACCTTTAAACCCAAGTTCTGTTTTTAGCAAATCGGTAGAAACTTTTTTAGATAGGGTAGTAGCAATGTTTTTTGTGCTATCTAAGGCAGGAATGTGAATGTGGGCAACCATAACACCACCAAGTCCGGCATTAAACAATTGTTTAAAAGGATAAAGTTCTACAGAATCTAATCTTGCTCTGTTATGATTTATAATTGGTAATGCTTTATGAGAATCTGTATCGGTATCTCCATGACCTGGAAAATGTTTACCTGTAGCAAGAATATTATTGTCTTGCAATCCTTTTGCATAATAATATCCTTTATTTGCTACATTCTCTCTGTTTTCGCCAAAAGAACGACTACCAATTACAGGGTTTTTCGGATTATTGTTAATATCAATAACAGGAGCAAAATTAACTTGTGTCCCAATTCTGTTACACTGCTTAGCAATTTCAACACCCATTTCGTAAATAAGTTGATTGTTTTGAATAGCACCAAGCATCATTTGTCGAGGATAACGAATTGTGCTGTCTAATCGCATAGCTAAACCCCATTCCCAATCGGCAGCAATCAACAAAGGTATTTTAGAGTTTATCTGATATTTATTTGTGAGATTTGCTTGCCTAACAGGTCCTCCCTGAAAAAAGATTAAACCACCAATATGATAGTTTTTAATCAAATAGTTTATTTTATCAATATGCTCTTGTCCTTTGTTAGAATATGCCGCAACCATAAATAATTGACCAATTTTTTCATCAATCGACATCGAATTTATTACAGAATCTACCCATTGCGAATGTATATATTTAATAAAAGGAGGATCGGTTTTTACTGGTGGTATTTGGTTTTTTTCTACACTTTTGAAACTTCCAAACAGAAAGAATACAAATGTTAGTGCAATTATTCTTATTTTTGATTTAATCATTTTTTTTATTTATTAAAAAACAAAACTATCTAAATTCATTTCCATATTATATAATATGTATTAAAAGTTGCTAACAAATTTTAGTGGAGATTTTTTTTCGTCTATAAACTCAAGTGTCTGGTGTAGAAAGTTCGAGTTCAAAACCTGTCCCGATTTATTTCGGGGGCGTGTGTACAATGTCATTAAGTTAAGACGTAAAATCTATAATTTAAGCGTCATTGCGAGGATTCCGATAACTATCGGAAGACGAAGCAATCTTGTTAATATCAAGAGATTAACTTTGTTGAGGGCTTTGCCGTTGCCGAACTCGTTCCTCGTTCGCAATGACGACAATATCCTTAACTTAATGACATTGGGCGTGTGTAGGTTAAAAAAATGTGAGTTTACATATGTAAATGACCATTTTTAAAACAAGCATAACGCCGAAATCGGACTTTATAAACACACTCTTGCTAATAAATTTACAATTTATTGATTAAGATTTATAACAGTAAAAAAAACATCAAATATTTATGTTATGCAACATTATTACACTCTTTTTTATTAGCTAAAACAAACACAATCAATACAATAAAAAACACAATGAATTTAGAATAATTTTAAACAATAACATATATTATTCTACATAATTAACTATTGCTATCTTTGTTCCGAAAATTTTAAAAAATAGTAATGAAAGCTAAAAATTTATTTGTTTCATTTGTTGTAATGATGATTGCGTGGCTTTTGCTTAATTGGACTATTAATCCTGTAAACATTGCGATTGGAGTAGTACTTTCTCTTATAATAAGTATAGTATTCTGTTCTAAATGCGAATTATTTACAAGTATTAATCTTACACCTAAAGCATTTATCTACACATTTATTTATTTGTTTGTTTTTCTAATAGAGTTAATAAAAGCAAATATTGACGTTACAAGGCGGGTTTTATCCCCAAGTTTACCAATCAATCCTGGTATTGTTAAAGTAAAAACAAAATTGAAATCAAAAATGGCAAGACTAATCCTTGCTAATTCAATTACTTTAACACCCGGAACTTTTACCTTACAGGTAGAAGAGGATAGCTTCTACATTCATTGGATCAGTACTGAAACTGATGATGTTGAGAAAGCTACAGAAGAACTAATTGCAAAATTTGAAAAATACTTGGAGGTTCTGTATGACTAATATTGATTTAATAATTTACATTTCTGTAGGCATAATGTCTATAGCTATGTTACTGGGTTTAGTAAGATTTTTTATAGGACCTAGCGTTGTTGACCGAGTTATTGCATTCGATTCTTTAACAATATCTTCTTTAGCAATAATTGGAGTGATAGCCTTAATTGCCAATAGAATGATATACATGGATGTTGCCATTGTATATGGATTGTTAAGTTTTATGGGTGTGATAGTAGTTGCTAAATATATACAAAAAGGCTTGTAATTATGGAGATAATAAAATTAATAGGAGCAATTGTGCTTTTAAGCGGTGCGTTATCATTATTGGTTTCAGCAATAGGATTGTTGCGTATGCCCGATGTGTATAACAGAGTTCAAGTTGGTACAAAAGCATCAACTTTTGGAGCTATTCTATCATTTATTGGTATAGCACTATTAAAATACGATATGTGGTTCACTAACGAAAATTGGTTAGGACGTACAATTATTTTAGTAGTGTTTATTTTATTAACAAACCCAGTATCATCTCACGTATTAATGAGAGCTGCTTATTTTATGAAGTTTCCATTATCGAAACTTACTAAAGTAGATATGCTTAAAGATGATATTGATAATAAAGTAGTAAAGGAGCCTGAAAATGAATAAAGAAATTGTATTTATAGGTATAGCAATAATATTAGGCATAGTATCAATTGTACTTGCTTTAATAGCTATACACAATAAAAAACTTTCAGTAGCAGTTATTGCTGCCGGAGTTGTAAGTTTGTTTGCATCTGTATTATACTTATTAATGGCAGCACCAGATGTTGCTATGACAGAAGCAGCAATTGGTAGTGGATTATCAACATTGATATTCTTTTATGTATTAAATAAAATAAAGAGAACCAATGCTTAGAAATATATTAATAGCAATCGTTTTAGCAGTTTTTGCATATATGTTTTATAATGTTTATTCAGCATATGAAGCAAGAACTGAGCTAACAGGTATAGCACAACATTTTGCCCAAAACGGAGCAACAGAGGTTGGTGCACCAAACCTAGTAACCGCAATAGTTGTTACATACAGAGGTTTTGACACATTAGGTGAAGTAACAATTTTATTCTTAACAGCATCAATAATAGCTTTCTTCTTAAAGCTTAAAGATGAAGAAAAAGAAACAAAAATTTTACACAGAGATACATCAGAATTGCTCGTTACAGCATCTCAAGTATTAATACCCATAATGTTTATGTTTGGAATTTATGTGTTTATTAACGGACATTTAACACCCGGAGGTGGTTTTCAAGGAGGAGCAATTATAGCAACAGGTGTTGCATTAATGATAATGGCAAATCCAAATATTCAAATAAACCAAACCGTAATTCATTGGGTTGAAAGTATTTCAGGCGTTTCTTTTGTTTTAATAGGGATTTTAGGAATAGTATTAGCCGGCGGATTTTTAGATAATAAAATATTTGGCGAAAACAGTTTAGGCGAATTTGGAACACTTTTTAGTGCCGGAGCAATACCTATAATATACAGTTTAGTTGGACTAAAAGTAGGTGCCGAAATATCTAATATTCTTAATAAATATCAAAAATCACAAAAGGAGTTATAATATGGAATATTTTGAATTAGGACATATCAGCTTAGCAATAGGTTTTATACTTATCATAGTTGGCTTTTGGGGATTATTAACCCAAAAGAACATAATAAAAATAATTATTGCTTTTTCTATCTTAGATACAGGAATTAATATATCAATAGTTAGCTTAGGTTATGTTGTAGGCAAAACAGCACCTATCATTGATAATTCTGTTGCACAATTAGAAAATCATAATGTAGTTAACTCAATTGTTGACCCCGTTCCTCAAGCATTAGTGCTTACTGCTATTGTTATCGGATTTGGAGTAACAGCTCTTATGCTAGCATATGCAATGAAATTATTTACTGCGAAAAAAACTTTAGAAATTAATAAATTTAATGATTTAAAATGGTAACACCTATATTTATTGTAGCAACAGCTCTTGGAGTTGGCTTCGCAATCGGAGTTTTAAATAAGTTAGGTAGGAACTTTACCGGAGGTTTAGTACTTGCAGCAATTGCTTTTATGACTTTTATTTCATATCAGTGGTTCTCAGCATTTACTTTTGGTGAAACTCCTGCTAACCCTTATGTATTCACAGCAGGTTTTAAGCCACCTTTTTCAATTAACATTTTAATGGGATATTACGAATCTGTAATTACCCTTATGATTAATGCCATTGGCTTATTAGGTGGAATTTATATGTTTAATAGTTTAAAAAACAGAGGCTCTAATGCACAGGTAGTATATCTCATACTTATTATGGCATTAAACGTAACTGTTATGACTAGAGATATTTTTAACCTATTTGTTTTTCTTGAAATAGCAAGTATTGCAGTAGCAGGATTAATATTACTTGAAAAAGGAACTCGCTCAATGGGTGCCGGTTTCAAATATGTTCTTGCAACAAGTATTATCTCAGGTATATTACTAATAGGTATAATATTTACATACTATCTAACAGGAACACTTAATATTGATGATTATATCGCAATTGATTTTTCAACCATTAAGGGTGGAACTATTGTAATCTTCTTAATAATGATTGCAATAATATTAGAACTTAAACCATTTCCCGCTAACGGTTGGGGACTTGACGTATATGACGGTTCTCACCCCGGTCTTTCAGCAGTTATTTCTGCTGCCCTTGCAACATCATCATTCTACGTTTTATATAAAGTAATGGGAATTGCTGGTCCGGAATGGAACTATTATATCTCGTTAATTGGTATAGTTACATTTGTAGGAAGTAATTTACTCGGTATCAAACAAGAAAACACAAGAAGAATGCTTGGTTATTCTTCAATAGGTCAAGTAGGTTTATTAATGGTAATTCTTGGATTTAAAGATATTTTGGGAGAGCAAACTCCATATATCGCTTTTGGTATTTTAATTTCACATTATTTTGCAAAAGCAGGTTTATTTTGGTTATCAGGAATTGTTAGAGCAAAAAACTTAAAATCTTGGGCAGTAATTCGTAAAAAACCATTCTTCCTATTCTTAATGGGAACATTTATTTTTGCCTTAATTGGTTTTCCTCCATTTCCATCATTCTTTGCAAAATGGACATTGGTAATGGAACTAATTAATTCAAACAACATTGTTTGGGTTATAGCAATTCTTTTTGGTTCTATGATGGAAGCCGTATATTTATTCCGTTGGTTTGGATATGCAATAAAAGAAGATAATGAGCAATTAGAGGTATTTAAAATTGAAATACATAAAATTATTCCTGTATGGATTGTTGCAATAGGTTTATATGTTGCAGGATATTACACAGCAATGTCTACAGAAATTTTCACAAACGTATCTTTTATACCACTTGCATTTGTTGGCTTATTATTAGCTTTAGATTTCTTACCTGTATTTATAAAAAATACTATCGCAATAGCAGGAATGGCTATCTATTTCTATTTTATTTATCCCGACTTAGATAATCTTAGATTAATATTTGAAGCAATATTTATGCTTGGAGGTATTCTTGCATTAATAGCAGGTTATGCATACAAAGGAACAAGAGCTGGATTTTATCCAGTAGCAATTCTAATGTATGCCGGTTTAACAGCAATATTAGAAGCCCACACAACATTAGAATTTTTCTACGGTTGGGAGTTAATGACAGCAGGTTCGTACTTCTTAATTATTAGAGGTAAGCGTTCAATGCCACACGGATTAAGTTATATGTTGTTTTCAATTGGTGGAGCTTACGCTATACTTACAGGATTAGGAATAGCCGCTTATGGTCAAGATAACATATCAATGGACATAATAAACGGAATACAATATATTCCATATTGGGCTTATGCACTATTAATATTAGGATTTTTAACAAAAACAGCAGCCGTTGGTTTGCATATATGGTTACCAGGTGCACACGGTGAAGCAGAATCAGATGTTTCGCCTATGGTATCAGCAATATTACTTAAAGCAGGTGTATTTGGAGTAGTTTTAGCTCTAATTGGAATGGGCGGAAACAATAATCAATACTCAGAATTAGCTTATGCCTTAGGTTGGTTAGGTGCAATAACAGCATTTGTTGGTAACCTTATGGCAATTTTCCAAGAAGATGCTAAACGATTATTAGCATACTCTTCAATAGGTCAATTAGGTTATATCGTTTTTGGTTTAGCAATGATGACACATCTTGGTTGGTTAGCAGGATTCTCTTATGTTGTAAATCACTTCTTATACAAAGCAGTACTTTTCTTAACAGTTGGAGCTGTTGTAATGAGAGTAGGAACACACAATATGTATGAAATGGGAGGTTTAATAAAAAGAATGCCTTTAGCTTTTGTAGCCGTAATGATTGGTATTATAGCCCTTTCTGGTGTACCTCCTTTGTCAGGATTTACAGGAAAATGGTTATTCTATAATGCTATATTAGACAAAGGTTGGTATCTACAAGGTGCATTGTTTTCTTTCTCCGGTATTTTAGCATTTATGTATTTATGGAGATTAATTCATACCATCTTCTTAGGACAATTAAAAGATAATCACCGTACAGTAAAAGAAATATCTATTTGGTTCTTAATACCTATATATACCCTAATAGCAGGCTTAATGGTATATGCAGCAAAACCACAATGGATACTTCAACCATTAGGAGATATTATTGCCCAATTCTTCCCTGACGGACAATTAATCTGGGACGGAGGAACTGCATTTAGTAAATATGGACAATGGTCAGGTTCTTTAATCGGAATAACAATAGGTGGAACATTTATGACTGTATTAATTTGGTTAATGCTTTCAACACGTAAAGCACACAAAGTTAAACAATTTGATATAACATATTCAGGTGAACGTCCAGAACGTCCAGAAACTACTCACGTAGCATACAATGCTTTTGAAGGTTTATACAAAGCAATGTGGGTAGCTACAATTCCTTTAGTTGAAACTTTTTGGACAAGAGTAACTGATATGTTACACGATACTGCCGGATTTACTCGTAGAATATATAGCGGTAATGGTCAGGCATATATGTTACATATAGTGTTTTTTATTATAATTACTTACCTTGTAATAATAGGAGGATAAAAAAATGAGTATATACGCAAAATTAGCATATACAATCCTTGGATTTTTAATAGTCTTAAACTGGGGATTTTTAATGGGAGCAACAATGAGAAAAATTGGTGCTCGTATGGCAGGAAGACATGGTATTCCATTTGTTCAGCCATGGATAAATTTATTAAAAAACATTAGTACCCGTACTGTTATTACTCACGGTATAATGTATTACATAGGACCTGTTTTTCGTTTAACAGGAGGAGTAGGATTATTCCTATTTATGCCAATGGTATTTACAGGCTCTGTTGATGGACCTTGGACAAACTTCTCATTTGAAGGCGACTTAATACTTATTATGTATTTTAATGTTTTTGGAATGTTGGGTATGGCACTTGGTGCAGGAGAAGGAGGACACCCTTATGCTGCCATGGGTATAGTTAGAGGTTTAGCACAACATGCCGCTGTGGAATTACCATTAACACTAGCTTTTTTATCTATAGCAATACAATTTGATACTTTTTCTATTTATAAAATTGTTGAAGCACAACAAGGTGGTATTATGAATTGGGTATTATTTACAAATCCTTTTGCCGCAGCAGCTATTATCTTAGCAATGCTTGGAGCATTAGGCCATTCACCATTTAATTTGGTAAAAGCACCAAATGAAATATTGATTGGACCGGCAACAGAATACGAAGGTACATATTTAGGATTTATGATGTCGGCAGGAGCTACACTTCACGTGATGGAAGCTGTTCTATTTATGAACTTAGTTTTTGGTGGTGCAACAAGTTGGATAGAATTAATTGTTAAATCATTCTTAATTTACTTTTGGTCAGTTTTCGTTGGAATGGTATTTCCACGTTTCAAAATTGAGCAATCTGTTACTTGGTTCTTTAAAGTACCATTAGTATTAGGATTATTAGCAGTTATAATTTATATGTTCTAATTAAAGAAAGTTTAAAAATGTCTGAATTAGATTTAAATGATAAAATGAACGAAATGTTAGCCAATTCTGAGGCTAACGCTAAAAAAGCTGAAAAAACTTTCGTTCGCCCCGAAGATGAGGAAAGAGAAGTTGTTGCCCCTGATGGGTCGATAATAAAAGTCAACCCTATATATGATTATTTTAGTGGTGAAAGACCACAAGAAGAAAAACCACGTGGTGGAATTGTAGAAAAATTCTTAAATTGGGCAAGAGCCGAAAGTATTTGGGTATTAGGTTTTGGTACAGGTTGTGGTAGTATAGAAATACCACCATTAGTAACACCTCGTTTCGATATGTTTCGTTATGGTGTACAAATGAGACCAACACCTCGTCAATCAAATGCTTTTATTATTTCTGGTTACCTTTCAATAAAAACACTTAAAAGAGTAATCAGAACATATGAGCAAATGCCATCACCTAAATATATTTTAGCACTAGGTAGTTGTACAATAAACGGAGGAATGTATTATGATTCTTATAGTACAATTAATCGTTTAGACAAATATATTCCTGTTGATGTGTATATTGCAGGATGTATGCCACGTCCGGAAGCTCTTCTTCATGGTTTTGTTAAACTAAAACAATTGATAAAAGAAGGAAAAGCTGAAAAAGCTAATGAATATGCGAGAAATTTTGATGAATATAAAGCCAATCAGAAAAAGATAATTAAAGATTGGAATATGCCTGATTATAATTGGTAAACTAAATTGTATAGAAAAATGAAAAATTTTATTGAAAAATTAAATTCTAAATATAACTTGCAAGAAGTAGTTTATCAGCGAGATAATCTTGTTTTTGCAGCAATTAGTAAAGAAAATGCTATCGACGCAGTTACTTACTTAAGAGACTACGAAGGTTTTACTCACTTGGTAATGATGAGTTGTGTAGATTGGATTGAAGATGGAAAATTCCAACTTTTATACTTACTTAACAACCCTGAAACAAAAAGTGATATAGGACTAAAAGTATATATTGATAGAGAGAATCCTGTAATGGTTTCGGCTCATCATTTATGGAAACAAGTTTGGACATACCAAAGAGAGCTTCGTGAAGCTTTTGGAATAGATTTTCCTGGTAGCCCACGTATCGAAGAAAATTTTGTGGTTGAAGGATGGGATGAAAAACCATTTATGCGACGTGATTTTGATACTCACGAATATGCAGAAAAAACGTTCTTCCCTCGTGGAAATCGTAAAACTAATGACCCTGCTGAGTATATGAGAAAAAAATTATATCCAAATCAACCAGTAACCGCTAAACAGAGAAAAGATGATAAATAAATTTTTAGGTTTTACACCAGACAAAAAGTTATTACCCTCACAAACGGTAACAACCGATACAGATATCGACTTGTCATCTCATAAATATCAAAAAATTTGGTTAGGACCAAATCACCCCGGAATAACAGGTAATATGGCTGTAGAGCTTACTGTTCAAGGTGCAACAATAATGAAAGCAAAAACACATGTTGGATATCTTCATCGTGGTTTTGAAAAATTAATAGAACGTCGTTTATTTGTTCAGGGTTTCCCTACAAGTATTCGTATGTGCGTAGCAGAGCCAGATACTAACGAGTATTTTATAGCACGTTGTACAGAAGAACTTTCGGGTTATGCCGATGCAGTTCCCGAATATGCTAATTGGTTACGTATGTTATCGTTAGAGATGGCTCGTTTGCAAGGTTTACTTAGAGGAGTACCTGGTCAAGGTGGCACATTTGCCTTAGGTATTGGTGTTCAATGGGGAGTTTACTTACGTGATTTAATTCTTGATAGATTTGAAGAACTAACAGGAGCTCGTGTATATCATATGTATATTATACCTGGTGGAGTTCGTGGAGTTTTACCTGATGGTTTTAAAGCACGTATGGAAGATAATTTAAGAGATATTGATGATTTTATCATTAGAATAAAAAAATTAATGTTCCATAACTCTGTTTTTAAAACAAGAGCAAAAGGTTTAGCCATTATTACACCTGAAATGGTTGATAAATATGGTATTGTAGGAACAAATGCTCGTGGTTGTGGAGTAAAACGTGATGTTAGAAAAGATAATCCATATTTATACTATGATCAATTAGACTTTGACCCACCCACAGCAACCGATGGAGATGTTTATGCTCGTACTTGGATTCGTTGGCAAGAGTTAATTCAAACAGTTGATTTAATTCGTCAAATTATGGCAAAAATGCCGGCAAAAGGAGATATTAGAGCAAAAATGCCTAACGTATTAAATTGGAAAATTCCTAAAGGAGAAACTTATGTTCGTTTAGAAAGTGGACGTGGGGAAACAGGAATGTATTATGTTACAGATGGTAGCGATAAACCTCGTAGAATTAACTTACGTGGTCCAAGTTATAATCATGCTATAGCTTTATTAGAAGATGTATTGGTTGGTACAGATGTTGCCGATGTACATGCAACAATGGTTTCTTTGCAAACATGTCCACCAGAAATTGAACGTTAAAAATTTAAGAAGATGAGTTTTAATTTAAAAGATATATTAACACCGTTTACAGCTTGGTCTGGAGTTTTTAAAGAACCTGTGACTATAAAAGACCCTTTTAATAGAAAAGCAGCCCCTCGTTACAGAGGTTTTCACGATAACGATATTCAACTGTGTATTGGTTGTGGTTCTTGCGAAGCTATTTGTGAAAATCAAGCAATAGATTTAGTTCCTGTTGAAGGAGTTGAAGGTGTTGAAACAAAAGATGGTGATAGTGGATTACGTCCTGCTATTGATTATGGTAGATGTTGTTGGTGTGCACTTTGTGTAGATATTTGTACAACAGATTCATTACGATTAACCAGTGCTTATACTTGGGTTGATACCGATGCTGATAATTTTATCTTCACACCAGGTATTACAGAAAAAGACTGGTATAAAGATCAAAACGGTTGGAGAAAACCAGGTGCAGGTTATGAATTTTACGGAAAAGAACGTGTTCATATGGAAGAACTTCATGCCGACGAGCGTAAAGATTCTTTTATCGAATTTGTAAAAGGATACTCTAAAGAGCAAGCACAACAAGAAGCTGACAGATGTGTTTCTTGTGGTATTTGTACCGCTACTTGTCCTGCTCATATGGGAATACCAGAATACATAAAAGCTGTTCGTGATGACGATATGGAACATGGAATGAAAGTTCTTTACGAAACAAATCCATTACCAGAAATTTGTGGACGTATTTGTACGCATAGATGTGAAGATGTTTGTTCAGTAGGTCATAACGGAGACCCTTTATCAATACGTTGGTTAAAACGATATATTGCAGACCAAATCCCTGCTGATGTAGATAAGTATAAAGATATTCTTGGAACAGGTGATTTAGCTAAAAACGATAAGAAAATCGCTTTAATTGGTTCTGGACCTGCAAGTTTATCAGCAGCTTATTATTTAGCTTTATTAGGATATTCTTGTACAATATTTGAAAAATTGCCTGCAGCCGGTGGTATGATGCGTTATGGTATTCCATCGTATCGTTTACCTTACGACCAAATAGATAAAGATGTAGATTACATTTTATCTATGGGAGTTGATATTAAATATAATGTAAATATTGGAACTGATATTACTTTAGAACAATTAAATAAAGATTTTGATGCTGTTTATACAGGCACAGGACTTCATTTAGGTAGAAGTACTCGTATTACAGGTTCTGACCATAAAAACGTTTACCAATCGGTTGACTTACTTCGTGATATAGTAACTGGAGCTCCAGTTCCGGTTGAAAAGAAAGTAGTAGTAATTGGTGGTGGTAATGTGGCAATGGATATTACACGTTCTATGGCTCGTTTACAAATGGAAAAATATGGTGAAGTTAATGTAATTGCTACTTCATTAGAGGACGAAGAACATATGCCTGCTGATAGAGAAGAAGTTGTTGAAGCTAGAGAAGAAGGTTGTGAAATTATTCCGGGTTACGGACCACAAGAAGTAATGATTACCGATGGTAAAGTTACTGGTCTTAGAGTTTGGAAATGCCTTTCTATATTTGATGAAACAGGAGCATTTAATCCTAAATTCGACGAATCTGACGAAAGAGTTTTTGAAGGCGATATGGTTATAGAATCAATTGGTCAAGGAATGGATTTATCTTATTTATCAGAAGAAATTAAATCTAAGATTGAATTCGGTCCTCGTGGCAGAATTGTTGTAAACGAAGATTGGCAAGCAAAAGGATTACCTTGGTTGTTTATTGGTGGTGACATCATTGAAGGCCCTGACGTAATTCATGGTATTGCTAATGGTCATCGTGGAGCTGTAGCTATAGATAAATTTTTAAACGAAGGTCGATAGTAGAAAGTAAAAAGTAAAAAGGTGACAGTACAAATGACTTTTTAATTCATAAATAATTATAAAAAAACCTCTTTGTTGAGGTTTTTTTATATCTTTATAACAAAAAAAAGAAATATGGCAGATTTAAAAATAAAATATTTAGGATTGGAACTTAAAAGTCCAATAATTATTGGTAGTTCAGAATTAAATAATTCAGTAGACAGAATTAAAAAACATGAAGATGCAGGAGCTGGTGCCGTTGTACTAAAATCATTATTCGAAGAACAAATTCTTATGGATATTGATGCAGAACGATTAAATAATATGTATGGTACTTATCAAGATGTAGAAAATCAATTAGGTTATTATCTTAAAATGCATACTATTGGCAATTATATAAAACTTATAGAAGATACAAAAAAAACAGTTAATATACCTGTAATAGCAAGTATTAATTGTGTTACATCAAGCGAATGGATAGATTTTGCAAAAAAAGTAGAAACAGCAGGAGCTGATGCTTTAGAAATAAATATGTTTATTTTACCTGCAAATACAGAACAAGAAAGCAAAGATATAGAGAAAATTTATTTCGATTTAGCAGAAAAAATTACAAGTATTGTTTCAATACCCGTTTCTTTAAAAATTAGTTCTTATATTTCGGGATTAGCAAATTTTGCACAAAAATTATCTTATACCGATATTAAAGGATTAGTTCTTTTTAATAAATTTTATGCTCCAAGTATTGATATAGATAAAGAAACTGTAGTATCAGGTTCTTTATATAGTACATCTACTGATAATACAATGCCACTTCGTTGGATTGGGATTTTAAACGATAAAGTAAGATGTGATTTAGCTACATCTACAGGAGTTCATACAGGAAAAGATTTAATAAGCAATTTACTTGTAGGTGCAAATGCAGTGCAAATGGTATCTTCTGTTTTTGAAAATGGAGAAGAGCAAATAACAAAAGTTCTTTCAGAATTATCATCGTGGATGGATAAAAAAGGATACAAAACAATTGAAGAATTTAGAGGTAAATTATCTCAAAAAGAAATGAAAAATCCTATGCTTTTTGAACGTGCTCAGTTTATGAAATATTTTGCCGATAGTGGATTGTAAATTTAATCTTAATAGAAATATTTAATTTTTTTACCTTGTGGCAAACAGAACCGAGCTTGCGAGCTCAACAAAGTTAAATGTTTGGTTCTTAAATTATACCTCGTCCGCTTGCGGCGAGGTTTTTAATTTATAAGCAAAAAACGTGGTAATTGCTAGTTATACCACCAATATATTTGTAAAACAATCATTAACTAAAATTATTTATTATGGAAAAACAATCTAAAATTACTTGTCCTGAATGTGGAGCTGAAATTGATGTTCAAGATGTATTACTTCATCAAGTAGAAACAAAATTAAGCAAAGAGTATAAAACAAAACTTGCCGAAGAGCAAAAGAAATTTGCAAGCAAGCAAAGCGAATTAGAAAAAGCTCAGCAAGAATTTGAAGCAAAAAAAGAAAAAGAAAACGAGCTTTTTCAAGAGAGATTAGATAAGAAAATAAAAGAAGAAAAACAACAATTAAAATCTAAAATAAAAGCTGATTTAGAAAAAGAACAAGCCGAACAATTGGAAGAGTTACAAAAGGAACTCAACGAAAAATCACAAAAAATATCGGAACTTAATAAATCGAAAGCTGAGATTGAAAAATTAAAGCGAGAAAAAGATGAATTAAAAGAACAAATTGAGGCTGAGGCACAAAAAACCATAAATAAGAAACTTGAAGAGGAGCGTAAAAAAATACAGGAAACCGAAAAAGAAAAAAACGAGTTAGTTCTAAAAGAATTACAAAAGCAGTTAGACGACCAAAAAAAGCTTACCGAAGAAATGAAACGTAAGCAAGAACAGGGTTCTATGCAAATGCAAGGCGAGGTTCAAGAATTGGCAATTGAAGAATGGCTACAAAATAATTATTCGCTTGATAATATCGAAGAAATTAAGAAAGGTGCAAGAGGTGCAGATTGTTTACAAACCGTAAACACAAGAGAACAACTTAATTGTGGTACAATATATTACGAAAGTAAACGCACAAAAGACTTTCAGCCATCGTGGATAGAAAAATTTAAAAACGATATTCGTGAAAAAGGTGCCGATATTGGTGTTTTAGTTACCGAAACTATGCCAAAAGATATGGATAGAGCCGGAATGAAAGATGGTGTTTGGGTTTGTTCTTTCGACGATTTTAAAACTATCAGTTATATTTTAAGAGAGCAAATTATTAAAATAAATTCGGCTGTAAGTTCGCAAGAAAATAAAGGCGATAAAATGGTAATTCTTTACGATTTTCTTTCGAGTAATGAGTTTAGAATGCAGATGGAGGCAATTATTGAAGGTTTTACTCAAATGAAATCTGATTTAGATAAAGAACGAAATGCTATGCAAAGAATTTGGAAACAGCGTGAAAAACAAATTGAAAAAGTTTTAACAAATACTATCAATATGCACGGTGCAATAAAAGGCATTGCGGGTAATGCAATACAAACTGTTCAGGCATTAGAATTACCTTATGCCGAAGACGAAGAGTAAGTAATTAGAGCTTGTTGCTCAAAATTTAAACTGGGGCAGGCATTGAACTCGAATTTTTGTTTATGAACAGATTATAAAGAATTAATTTTTTTACAATAAAAAAAGGCGACCTAGCGGCCGCCCCCAAACAAACAAAATGAAAAATTCTTATTCAACTTCAACAATAACTTCTTCGCTTTGCCATAAACCATGTTTAGTGCAGTAAGCCATTGCTGTAAGTTTCATATTTTTTGTAGGAATAATATAAAAGTCAACCTCTAAATTTCCGGCAACATTACCCATAGCTCCAGCAGTGAAGTTAGCTTGTGCTAAGTTGTTTTCGCCATTCCAAAGTTGTACCCAAGCAATATAATGATCGAAATCATCAGGGTGAGCATATTCATCACCTACTTTAACTTTAACTTTGAATTTTTGACCTGCTTTGGCATTTGTGTCACATTGTACAAATGCAGAGTGTCTATCTATATAATCCTTTTTTGCTTCTCTATCTATTTCAGATATATCTTGATATTTATTTATCTTCATCTTTTTTTATTAATTATTTTACAGTGCAAATATAAGTATTATTTAGAATAAATAAAAATTAAAAAATGTTAATTTTTTTTAAAACAAGTTTTTTTTAATAAAAATATTGTTAAACGATTGTATTTCAATTAAATACCTTTGTAAATTTAATTTCGTTTTTTCTGCTAAAAAAATAGTTTTAGCTTCTAAAAATTAAAGAAAATATTAGAAAATGGACCTTCGATATATTTTTTTTTAATTTTTGTCACTCTCAATGTAGTGCACTATCTAGTATCTGTCCATAAAGTCAAGAGATTGAACTATAAAGTTCGAGTTTACTCACTTTATAATATTTCTTGTGTTCGTGAGCTCCTTTCAGTCGGTTAAAGCCTGTGAGGAATTTAAACCGCAGAATACAAAGGTATTTGAGGATTTAAATTTTGAGCAACAACGCAGAAATCGGACTTTATAGACAAGCACTATCTAAAGTCTAGCATCTAATTTTGTCTAAATAAAATATATCTTTGCAAAATGATTAAAAAAATTATTTCGGATAGAAATATATTACTTGTTTTAGCTGTTTTATTTGGCTTTATTTTTCCTGAATTTGCCGAATACTTAAAATCAAGTACTTTTTGGGTTCTTGCTATTGTAATGACATTTTCTTTATCCGGAATTTCTACAAAAGCCTTATTTCCTTTAAAAACTGTAATTATACCAATGCTTAAAGGTATATTTCTAAATCATATAGTTTATGGCTTTTTAATGATTTCGTTTGCGTTTCTTTTTAGAGAAAACAATAATCTATTTGTAGGATTTATAATTCTTGCTGCAACTCCTCCAGGGGTAGCAATTATACCATTTACAGTAAAAATGAAAGGTAATTTAAACTATTCAATTTTAGGAACTTTTGGTGCTTTTTTGGCTTCAATATTCTTTACCCCATTTATTATTGAGGTATTTGCAAAAAACGATAGTATTAGTTCTTTTGAGCTTTTAAAAATAATGATAATGTTAATTGTTGTTCCATTTGCTTTGTCTAGATTACTATTGTTAAAACCTATTGTTAATCAAGTTATTAAAACACGTGGTTCTATTATTGATATAGGTTTTGCAATAATAATTTATACTTCTGTAGGAATTAATAATCAAGTATTTTTTAATGATTTTGAAACTTTAATAAAAGTAGTTTTAGTTTTGTTTATAATAATGTTTGTTGTTAGCTGGTTAATAAAAACGGTTTTAAGAAACAAAATCCCGAAAGAAGATATAATAAGCACTCAACTTTTATATGCAGTAAAAAGTTCAGGCTTTGCAGTTGTAACAGCAATAGAACTATTTGGAAACAAGTCTGCAATTCCTGCAACAGTTTTAAGTGTTATTACTTTAGTATATTTACTTTATCAAATACTTTTAACAAAAATTCTACGTACTGGGTAGATAGAATAAATCGAAAAAAAATGTATATTTGTGTAGTAAATATAAAATTAGGATTATGAAAAAAATTACGCTATTAATATGTTTGTTATCAACATTGATAATAAATGCTCAACAAAACAACGCTAATATTTGGTATTTTGGAGAATATGCCGGAGTAGATTTTAATTATGGAGTACCTAATGCTTTATCAGATGGAGCGTTAAATACTTGGGAAGGTTGTGCTTCTATTTGTAATAAACAAGGGGAATTATTATTCTATACCGACGGGCAAAAAGTTTATAACCGTAATCATCAAATAATGCCAAATGGAAATAATCTTCTAGGCGATTTTTCAGCTTCTCAATCTTCTATTATAGTTCCAAAACCAACAACA
>Ga0256827_10000641_pt1 | contig 21876 bp, 20 predicted proteins | sample CV84metaG_FD_185977 | JGI IMG/M metagenome (GOLD analysis project Ga0256827, IMG submission 185977) | Hydrothermal vent microbial communities from East Pacific Rise, Pacific Ocean - CV84 | ecosystem: Environmental > Aquatic > Marine > Hydrothermal vents | place: Pacific Ocean: East Pacific Rise... | reverse complement strand
ACGCTTTAGACAAACAGAAAAACGGTTTGGTGTGGAGTGAGGGGATGTATATTATTACCCATTTACTAGAACCAATTACTCCACATATCTGTGTAGAGTTAAGCCAAGAGTTATTTGAATCTAAAAACCTAACAGGTGGAACAATAGAAATTTTAGATGAGGTCTTTGTTCAAGATACCATAACACTGGGCGTGGCAGTAAACGGAAAAAGAAGAGCCGAAATCGAAGTAGACGCAGGAGCATCAAAAGAGGATATAATAGAACAAGCAAAAGCATCTATTCCTAAATGGTTAGAGGGGAAAAATGTGGTTAAAGAGATTTTAGTTCCTAAGAAGATGGTTAATTTGGTGGTTAAATAATCATAGGTTAGGATTTCCTCTTCCCGACTTACAGGTCTTTAATCTGAAAAGATTGTTATCTCCTTACGATAACAATCGACATAGAAAGAGATTATTTGCTATAATTCATTTATGAAAAATATAGATTTAGAAGCCTCATGGCTCACTCCATTAGAAAAAGAATTTAATAAACCTTATATGCAAAACTTAAAGCATTTTTTGATTTCTGAAAAATCAATGGGTAAGAATATTTTGCCCAAACCCTCTCTTTGGTTTAATGCTCTTAACTCTACCCCTTTAGATAAAGTGAAGGTGGTTATTTTGGGTCAAGACCCTTATCCTACGGTGGGTCATGCTCATGGGCTCTGTTTTTCGGCACTGCCTAAAGTTAAGCCTTTGCCTAAATCTTTGATAAATATATATAAAGAGTTGCAGAGTGATTTGGGTATTGATAATTTTCATACTCCTTATCTGCAACCTTGGGCAGAGCAGGGTGTACTCCTTTTAAATGCAGTTCTTACAGTAGAAGCAGGAAAATCAAATGCTCATGCAGGAAAAGGCTGGGAGCAGTTTACTGATAAGATTATTGAAGTGGTTAATAACAACTGCCAAAATGTAGTATTTATTTTATGGGGTTCTTATGCCCAAAAAAAAGGAGCTTCTATTGATGTTTCAAGACATTTGGTTTTAAAAGCACCTCATCCCTCTCCTCTGTCTGCTTATCGTGGTTTCTTTGGAAGTCGACCCTTTTCCACCGTAAATGGTTATTTGCAATCGGTTGGAAAAGAGGGGATTAATTGGCAATTGTAGGGTGCTGTTTTCAACGCACCATTTTGAAAAAATAAAATTAAAGGTACCCTAAATGAAGCATTTTCTCTTAATCTTATCTCTAATCCTCTTTAGTGCTTGTGGCTATAAACCTTCGGCAAACTATAGCACACAGATGATTGGTAAAAAGGTCTATACTGAGGTAGAGGTCTCTCTCTCTGACCCAGAGAATGCTGTTTTGATTAAAGATGCATTAAACAGAGCATTGTATACTCGACTAAAGAGTCAGGCAAGTAGTAGAAGTGAAGCAGATAGTACGATTAAAGTTGTCTATCGCTCTATCCGTTTTATCCCTTTGCAGTATAATAGTAGTGGATATGTAGTCTTCTATCAGGCACATATTACATTGGGCTTTACTTTTGAGAAGGGAGAAAATAGAGAAAATCGTTCGATTGTTGGGCGTTATGAATTTCCTATTCGACCATCGGCTATTATCTCTAATGACCTACGCTTTAAAGCGATAGAGAATGGTTCTATTAAGGCACTTGATGAGTTTATCTCTTACCTTTCAGCTAAAGGATTACTCAAATATGGGAAATAGTCCAACCTTTGAGCAGTTTATTGATAATAAACCACTCTATTATAAAGAGATAGACCATAAGCGAGTGCATAATGCTTATGCTCTTTTACAACCTCATATTAAACGACCTTTAACTATTCATATTGTTGGTACAAATGGCAAGGGTAGCACAGGGCGAATTATGGCAACTCTGTTATATAAAATAGGAAAAAGGGTGGGACACTTCTCTTCGCCACATATTTTAAAGTTTAATGAGCGTATTTGGTTAAGCGGTCAGGATATTTCAGATAAAGAGTTAGAGGTTGCACACCTAAAACTTTATGCTATTTTGGGGCAAGATATGAGTGATTCATTGAGCTATTTTGAGTATACAACACTTTTATCTTTGGTTGCTACTGAAGATATGGATGTGATGATATTAGAAGCAGGATTAGGTGGCGAGTTTGATGCTACTAATGTTGTTGATAAAGAGCTTTCTGTTATTACTCCTATTGGCTTAGATCATCAAGATTTTTTGGGAGAGACAATTACTGATATTGCTTTAACCAAATTAAACTCTATTCAAAATCAAGCACTTATTGCTCGGCAACCTTATCAAGAAGTTTATAAAGTAATAGATGATATTAGATTTGAAAAAAAAGCAAATATTCTCTCTGTTAGCTCAGAAGAAAATCTAGAGATTTTATCTATAACTCAAACATTAGGATGGGCATATTATCTTTATGAAAATGCTCTTTTGGCAACGAAAGCATTGGATATTTTAGGATTCTCTTATTGTCTAAATCACTTAAAAGAGGTTACTCTATTTGGACGCTTTTACTCTCTTCTTCCTAATGTAAAAATTGATGTGGGACATAATCTTTTAGCAGGAAAAGCTTTGGAAAAGGCATTAAAAAATAAATATAATAGTGAAAAAATAATTTTGGTGTATAATTCGCTCAATGATAAAGATTACGAAGGTATTTTAAGACTTTTTAAACCCCTTTTAAAACGTGTAGAGATTATAGAGATAGAGAGTAATCGTATGGTTGAAATAGGTAAGTTAAAGGAAGTGTTAGAGCGATTAGAGATTGAGTATCAGGAGTTTAGTACCATTAAAAGAGAGTTAAATTATTTTGTATTTGGCTCGTTTTATGTGGTTGAGGCATTTTTAAAGAAGATTAAATTTAATATTAAAAATCAAAAATAATACGATATAATATATATAGATAAAGTATTTTAAAGGATAAAGAATGGCATTTTTTGGAAGAAAGAAAAAAAAACCAGTTCAAGTAAGTTCGGCGAGTATTATTACCCCAGGCACATCAATCAAAGGAGAGATTAGATGTGAAGGCAATATTCTTCTTAATGGAGAGTTTGAAGGAGTAATTATCTCTCAAAGTGAGGTTGTTGTTGGTAAGAGTGGGCGTGTTGCAGGAGAAATTCAAGCTTCTAAATTACTAGTTTCTGGGGAGTTTCGTGGTAATTTTACAGGTGAAGTAATTGATATTATGCCCTATGGAAAAGTTTATGGAGATGTTAAGGTTAATAATATTGTTATTGAACCAAATGCAGTTTTTGAAGGAGAGACAAAAATTGTCTCAGGCAGAGTTGAGCGTGATGATATTTCTGATGTTCATATTGTTCAGCCAAAAAAATTGGGTTATTAAAAATAGATAAAAAGAGTTAAATGAGACAATCTGATGTTTATGAGTATCTTCTGAATGAAGATTCTCAGTTTAAGAATAGGAGGCTTTTTGTCTGTAAAAATGACAAAGAGTCTCAAAAAGTTGCCGATGTTGCCGACCTATTAAACTATAATCCATTTATTTTACCAGATTTACGAGTGAGTGAAGGCGATGATTTACGCTCGTTTCAAGTAGAAATTTATGAGCTTATTGAGGCACTGCATGGTTACTATAGTTGCAAAGAGAAGAGTGTTTTAATTTCTCCTCTGCGTACCCTTCTATTACCTCTACCGAAAGAGGAGTTTTTCCCTACAATTGAGATAGAGTTTGCCTCTACAATTAACCTAAAAGAGTTCAAAGATAAGCTTTACCATTGGTCATACCACTTTGTAGATATTGTAACTCAAAAGGGAGAGGTCTCTTTTCGAGGAGATATTATTGATATTTTTCCTCTAGGAAGTAATCATGGCTATAGAGTTTCTCTATTTGATGAGGATGTTGAGTCGATTCGTACCTTCTCTTTGGATACACAAAAGAGTGAAAAAGAGGAGATTGAGTCATTTCAAATTATTCCCGCTCTTTTGGGTTTAGATAGTGAACAGTATGACTCTCTAAATCAAAGAGTCAGTTGTAGTTCCTTAGATACCTTCGTCAAAGATATTGACTCTTTGGGCTTTTGGTATTTGAATGAGTTTGCCGAAAATTATTTAAAATCTTTTGATGGATTGTTGCTTTCAAATATAGAGGAGGAGTTAGAGGAGATTTATTCGTTAGATACGCCACTTGTTCCCAAAGAGGATTTTAATCTATCTATCATCCCAAAAGCCATAAAATATCGAGAGCTAGAGGTTATTAATGCGAATGCTATTATAAAATCAAATGCTCAAAAAAAGATAAAAATAATTGCTAAAAACGAGTCTATTATTCGTGGAAGTGAACTGCACTCTTTTGAGAATATGGAGTTCGTCTATAAAGATGTTATTGTCAATTTAATAAGTGAAGATGAGGTTGTTATCTCGCTTAATAAGCCGATAAAACGTAAAAAAGTTAAAAAAGCATCGATGATTCTAGATGAGCTTAAACTTGGCGATTATGTGGTGCATGAAAATCATGGTGTGGGGCTTTTTAAAGGCGTTGAAAAACGTGTGGTTCTTAGTGCTACTCGTGAGTTTGTGGTTATTTTGTATCAAAATGAAGACACTCTTCTGATACCTGTTGAAAACCTGAATGTAATTGACCGTTATGTAGCTGATAGTGGAGGGCTTCCTACGCTTGACAAAATGGGTAAAGCGAGTTTTAAAAAGCTCAAAGGAAAAGTAAAAGAGAAGCTCTTTGCTATTGCTTCTGAAATTATCAATCTTTCGGCTCAACGTCATTTGAAAAAAGGAATTCAGTTAAAACGAGACCTTATTGAACATCAAATTTTTATGAGCCAAGCAGGATTTATCCATACTGAAGACCAAGAGGAAGCTATTAATGCGATGCTTGATGATATGGCAAGTGGAAAGATGATGGATAGATTGCTCTCTGCAGATGTAGGGTTTGGAAAGACCGAAGTGGCAATGAATGGTATGTTCATTGCATGGAAAAATGGTTACCAGTCGATGATGGTTGCACCCACAACTCTGCTAAGTTCACAACATTTTAAAAGTATGCAAGAGCGTTTTGAAAAGTATGATATTAAGATAGGAAAACTTGACCGATTTACCTCTGCCAAAGAGAAAAAAGCACTTCTTGAGGCTCTAGAGGATGGACGTGTTGATATGGTAGTAGGGACACATGCCCTACTAAAAGCTAAGTTCAAAAAGTTAGCTTTTATTATTATTGATGAAGAGCATAAATTTGGAGTAAAACAGAAGGAGGCTCTAAAAGAGATAGCGATAAACGTGCATCTGCTCTCTATGTCTGCAACACCAATTCCACGAAGTCTGAATATGGCTCTTTCTCAGGTTAAAACCTTTTCAGAGATTCTAACACCACCTGTAGAGCGTCAGGGGGTGCGAACTTTTGTCAAGAGTTATGATGAAAAAATCATTAAAGAGGCGATAACCCGTGAGATGAGAAGAGGAGGGCAGATATTTTATGTATTTAACTCTATTGCTCAGATTGAAGAGAAGAAAAAAGTTCTTTTAGAGCTTATGCCAAAGCTTAGAATTAGTGTTCTTCATTCAAAGATATCGGCAGTTCAGACTGAAAAAGATATGGCTCTGTTTGAAGCAGGAGAGTATGATGTGATGTTGTCAACCTCGATTGTTGAATCGGGTATTCATATGCCACATGCCAACACGATGATTGTGGATGGTGCAGATAATTTTGGTATTGCTGACCTACATCAACTACGAGGAAGAGTGGGGCGTGGAGGCAAAGAGGGATATTGTTACTTTATGGTTGAAGATAAAGAGCGATTAACTGAAAATGCCAAACGACGACTTTTGGCTTTGGAGTCTCACTCTGCTTTGGGAAGTGGTGCTGTTTTAGCCTTTCATGATTTAGAGATTCGTGGTGGTGGAAATATTATTGGAGAAGCACAATCTGGACATATTAAACAGATTGGATATTCACTCTATCTCCGAATGTTAGAAGATGCTATAAAAGAGCTGAGCGGAAAGGTAGAGGAGCAAGAGCATCATGTCGATATTAAGTTGACTATTGATGCATACCTTAATGAAGAGCTTATTGAAGAGGATAGATTACGATTAGAACTTTATAGACGGCTCTCTCAGTGTGAAAGTACAGGAGAGGTCTATGAAATAGAGAAAGAGATAGCCGACCGATTTGGAAAACTAGACACTATTTCACGCCAGTTTATTGATGTCATGATTATGAAAGTACTAGCAAGAGAGCAGAAAATTACCAAAGTAGCCAATGCAGGAGAAAAAGTCTTTATTGAGTTCTTGGATAACCGAGAGCGAGTTATGCTAAAAGCTTATAGCAAAGATGATGATGATTTAATTGCTACGGCTATGGAGTATTTGAAGGGGAAAAATCATGCATAAACTACTCCTATTATCTTTTTTGCTTCTCTTTTCAGCATGTGAAGAGAAAGCCAAGCCTGTTGTGATTAAAAAATCGACTTTAGAGATACCTGTGAGTTGTATGAAACTTAATCGGGTGGGGGTGGATAAAGAGTTATTGGCTTCTGTCGAGAATCTTTATGCTTTTAAAGAGGGTTGTTCTTTTGCTTTGAGCCTCTCTTTTAAAAAAGATATTGTCTGTAATAGCTCTTATAATGCGATGAGTAAAAATATGGGAAAGTTTCCTAAAAGCTTTGTAAAATTAGAACTTAGACATGGTATGGAGTTGGTTTATAGTTATTATGTTGACCTCTATAGTAATGTGGATGAAGATGATGTTGTGGAAGGGTTTACTCGATTAAAAAAGGATCTATTATTAAAGTAAAAGAGCGTGGAAAATACGACTATAACTTTGATATTTTTGTAGAGAAGTTTGAAAAATCTATCTATGGTACACTCAAAGGGGAGTGGCGATTAAAACTGCTTCAAGAGGATTTGAGTGATGTTGCCCAAAAAGAGCCAATGGATGTTTGGGATGCGGGGTGTGGATTGGGGCAGATGAGCCTTTGGTTGGCACAAAAGGGGCATCATTTAACCTGTTGTGATATATCGTATAAGATGTTAGTTAAAACTAAAGAGCGATTTAAGCAAGAGCATTTAGGAGCCTCTTTTTATCAAATACCTGCTCAGAAGATGGCTCTTGAACTTCCTCAACAAGATTTGGTACTTTTTCATGCTGTTTTGGAGTGGTTGGCAAAGCCTTTAGATACGTTAGAAGAGGTCTCTGGTCGAGTTAAATCAGGAGGGCATCTTTCACTACTTTTTTTTAACTATAACTCCATTATCTTTAAAAATACGCTTCGTGGTGGATGGAGATTGGATACTCTTTTGTCTAAAGAGTGGTATGGTAAAGGAAAAAAGTTGACACCACCTCATCCTCAACGTCCTGAAGTTATTGTTGAGTGGTTAAATGCCCATGGGTATACAGTTAAAGCCCATACCTCAATACGTGTTTTTCATGACTATATGACACAAGAGGCTATTGATGAGAGTGACATAGAGGATATTTTAAAATTAGAGTATACCTATTGTCGCCAAGAGACCTTTCGGAATATGGGACGTTATATTCATATCCTAGCTCAGAAGAGCTAGGTTTTTTACTCTTCAATTAATCTAGAGGTTGTTAACTCATTACATATACCTGTCTGGGATGTAGAGTTATTGGTGTTGATACAGTCACTGTTCTCTATGAGCGTTGTTTCAACAGTATCAGAGAAGAGAAAAACAGAGTTTTTAATAAATGAACCTGTAACACTTTTTTTACTGTAGATAAGAGAGCCTTTATTGATAGTAGTATCTGTCCCTACTGCGGTAAGCTCTACTTCTCCATTTGAGATAATAACGCTATTTTCACTCTTTGAAGCGTGTATGTTCTCAGTACAGACTACAATACTATTCATAATCGCAACAGTTTCACAACTCCCTTTTACAATGGTAAAACTATCTTTTATAACACTGATATGTCCATCTGAACCAATTGTTAAGTTTTTGTCTGTAGAAAAGAGTTTGTCATTAATAGCAAAGAGTTTCTTATCTTGATACTGGTTGATTAATAGAGTATAATCTTTGCTGGTCAACTCACTAACTTCTTGAGTAATTTTTTCTATCCAACTTTTGATTTGTACTACTTGATATTTATTGCTTTTTGTTGTAGAGATTGTATTGACAGTAGCTACAATATCTTTAAGCATAACAGTTGTTGATAGGGAGCTTGTAACAGTCTCTCGTTCACTATTTACTCCTAGTGTTGTTGGATTATTTGTAGCACTTGGAGTTTTATCATTTGATGTTGTTACTTCGCCACAACCAATGAGAATGAGAGCTGTTGAAGATAGAAGTAGGTGTCTAAATAATATTTTTATCATAATCTTGTCCATATATTAAAATTTTATTAAAAATTATATCTAATTTATAGTTAAAAACTATTTTTAATAAATCTACATACAAGAGTTCTTAGGATAGACTTCTTTTAAATTATTACTTAAATATTATGATAAGGGCTGTGATGAGGTTAGCATTTATAGGAGATATTGTTGGAAGACCAGGGCGTGAAATATTGGGCAAACATCTCTCTGAGTTGCGTAAAGAGTATAAGATTGATTTAGTTATTGCTAATTATGAAAATGCGAGCCATGGCTTTGGTTTAACTCAAAAGAACTATGAAGAGCTTTTAAGTTATGGGGTAGATGTCATGACAGGGGGGAATCACTCTTGGGATAAAAAAGAGATTTTTCTTCTTTATAAAGAGGCACCTTTGATTCGCCCTATTAACTACCCTGATGAGAGTCCTGGAGAGGGTGTTATTGAGCTTGAGTGTTTAGGTAAAAATGTTGCAGTTATTAATGTGATGGGGAACTATACCATGCCAATGACTGATAATCCCTTTGTAAAAATAGATAAGGCAGTGGATATATTAGTCGAAAAAGGGATTAAGCATATTATTGTTGATATGCATGCTGAAGCAACAAGTGAGAAGATAACCATGATGCATATCCTAAAGAAAAGAGTTTCAGCTGTTTTTGGAACACATACTCATGTAGGAACTGATGATTTATCTATTATTGATGGTTGCTGTTATGTGAGTGATGTAGGATTAACAGGGTGTAGAGATGGTGTTATCGGAATGGATAAAGCGATACCTATTCAGCGTTTTATGACAGGGATAGGGGGTCATTTTACTATTTCTAAAAAGTGTCAATCTATTTTTCAATTGGTTATTTTTGAGCTGGATGATGAGGGGCGTGGGGTAAAGGCTGAGAAGTTAAAAATATATGACAATGGCGAAATTCGGAAGTTTGATGCACGGATTGAGAGCTATAATCGCAATTGATATTTTAGACCATTTTAGATATAATTCCACCCATATTTTAAGGGAAACTCCCTATTTAAAGGATACAACTTTGCAAGGTAAAGTTTGGAAATTTGGCGATAATATTGATACAGATTTAATTATTGCTGCAAGATACCTCAATACGAGTGAGCCAAGTGAGTTGGCTAAATATGTTATGGAAGATGCAGACCCTGAGTTTGTAGCAAAGATGAGCGAAGGCGATATTATCGTAGCTGGCGAAAACTTTGGATGTGGAAGTAGCCGTGAGCATGCACCTATTGCTCTAAAATCAGCAGGTATATCAGCAATTATTGCTCCTACATTTGCAAGAATTTTTTATAGAAATGCTTTTAACATGGGATTACCAATCTTTGAGCTAAAAGAGTCTGCAGAGATTAATGAAGGCGATACAGTAAAAGTAGATATGGAGAAGGGCGAAGTGATTAATATTACACAAGCCAAAACCTATAAATTTACACCAATTCCAGATTTTATGCAAGAGTTGGTTGATGCAGGCGGATTAATTGCGTTTGCTAAAAAAGAGATAGCAGAAAAGGCATAAGATTATGGGAAGAAATTATAAAATTGGTGTGATTAAGGGTGATGGTATTGGTCCAGAGATTATTGATGAGGCGATTAAAGTCTTGGATGCACTCTCTGCAAATATGGGCTTTAATGTTAGTTATCACGAGATGTTGATGGGCGGTTCGGCAATTGATGCAACAGGTGTTCCATTGCCTGATGAGACTATTAATGGTGTCAAAACTTGTGATGCTGTACTCTTTGGTGCAATTGGTGGTCCAAAATGGGATAACTTGGAGCGTCATCTTAGACCAGAGTCTGGACTATTGGCTCTACGAAAAGAGATGGGAACTTTTGCAAACTTACGACCAGCGATGGTTTATGATGAGTTGGTTAATGCCTCTACTCTAAAAGCAGATGTTGTTAAAGGTGTAGATATTATGGTGGTTAGAGAGCTTACAGGTGGTATCTATTTTGGTCAGCCAAGAGAACTCCTTGAAGATAGAGCTTATAACACTATGGTTTATACCAAAGAGGAGGTTGTTCGTATTGCAAAGGTAGCATTTGAGATTGCTATGAAGCGTGATAAGAGAATTTGCTCTGTGGATAAAGCCAATGTTCTTGAAGTGAGCCAATTTTGGAGAGAGACTGTTATTGAAGTGGCAAAAGATTATCCTGAAGTTGAGTTGACTCACATGTATGTGGATAATGCTGCAATGCAGTTGATTCGAAATCCTAAACAATTTGATGTTATTCTAACAGGGAATATCTTTGGAGATATTCTTTCAGATGCCGCAAGTATGTTGAGTGGTTCTATAGGACTACTTCCAAGTGCTAGTACAGGTACAGGTGTAGGACTCTATGAACCAATTCATGGTTCAGCCCCAGATATTGCAGGGCAGGGTATTGCTAATCCTCTGGCAACAATATCTAGTGTTTCAATGATGTTACGCTATGCTCTTGATGAGAGTGAGGCTTCAGATAAGATTGATGATGCTATTAAAAAATCACTCTCTCAAGGGTATAGAACGGGAGATCTTGGTGCTTATGATGCTAAGGAAATCTGTTCTTGTTCTGAGATAGGTGATATTATTGCGAAGTATGTCTCTAAGTAGAGACACTTATTGAGTAGGTTCAATAGTTTTGAGCCTACTCCTCTAGACCCTCTTCCTCTTTTTGAGGTTTCTCTACAGCTTTTGCTATAATTTCAATATAACATTCATCCCAACCTGCTAAGACAACGTTAGATAGCTCCATAATAATATGGTCAAAGTTACACTCTAGAGCAAACTCTTCGCTTTTTCCAAATTTACACTCAAAATCCCAATACATTGTTTTTTGATTTGGTAAATCTTTTTTCTTTTCACGTTTTATATATTTTCTAATTTCATTTTTTATAGCATCTACGGCTCTCTCGGGCTTGAGTTTCTCTTGTTTTATTCTGAAGAGTTTTTTCATGGGTTGTACCTCAAATAGGTTATTTTTTGGTATTATATCTAAAAAACAGAAAAAAATATAAAAATAGAGTAGAGGTTCTAGGTTAATGAAAATAACATTGAGTTTAAGTGGTGGTGGATTACGAGGTGCAGCCCATGTTGGGGCTATTAAGTTTTTAGAGGAGCAAGGTGTAGAGGTTACGGCTGTTTCTGGTTCAAGTGCAGGAGCAATTGTAGGACTTTTTTTGGCATCAGGGAAGAGTAGTGATGAGATGTTAGAGTTTTTAAAATCTTTGGAGAAAAAAGAGTTATTTGCTTGGGCAAGTGGAGCGATTGGTATCTTTAAGATGGAGCGTTTAGAGAAAAAGCTTCAAGAGACATTACATCTTCACTCTTATAGAGATTTAAAAATCCCTCTCTATACTTGTGTGACCGATATTGATACAGGAGATGCACATTATATAAATAGTGGAGACCCTATTGCATATACGGTAGCATCTTCTACCATTACACCTCTATTTTCTGCAAAAAAAATAGAAAATTACTCTTGGATAGATGGTGGATTTTCTGATAATCTTCCTGTTAAACCTTTGAAATCGTATTACGAAAAATCCTTAGCTATTAATATTAATCCTTTACGAGGAGAGGAACTCTCTAATTTTAAATCATTAGCTATTCGTTCTATTCTTATTATGATTCGTTCCAATTCAATGCCTGCTAAGAAATTAGCAGATGCCTTCTTTGAAGTAAAGGGGGTAGCCAATATGCATCTCTTTAATTTTGATGAGATAGATATGGCATATGAAGCAGGATATAATGAAATAAAAGAGCAATGGGAGTATTTAAGTAGCAAATTAATTTAAAATATATGAATATTTCATATTTATAGCTAACTTTTATATTAAAATAAAAAATTATTTTAAATATTTAAAGAAAGAGAGTTGAGCTATGAAATATTATCGCCCTTTACCTATCAACAAAGAAGTTAAAGTGAGTTCCAAAGAGTTTCTCGTCAGTAAAACAGATAAGCATGGACAGATTATTTATGTCAATGAATTTTTTACTAAGATTTCAGGCTACAGTGAGACTGAATCACTTGGTGCACCGCATAATATTCTACGTCATCCAGATATGCCTTCAGCGATTTTTTTTCTAATGTGGCAACAGATTCAGAGTGGACAGAACATCACTGCTTTGGTTAAAAATTTGACCAAGTCAGGAGAGTACTATTGGGTTACGACTGACTTTGAAATTCATCATGAGGCGATTATTAATGAACGAACCTATATTGCATTTAGGCGAAGTGCTTCTAGAAAGGTTGTTGATAAACTTGAACCATTATATAAACAGCTTCTTAAAGTAGAAAAAATGCATGGAATGGAGGCATCTCTGCTGTATCTTCAGGGTTTTTTAGATGAACGACATGTGACCTTTAATGAGTATATGGACTCAATTGTCAAGCCAAAAGGGATTATTGCGATTATATTTAATCGAATGAAGAGAAGCTTTACCTCTGTTGCATAGTTTGGTTAATTGAAAAAGGGTATAATCTCGCTTATATTTAGAATAAGTAGGAATAATGGAACAGCGAGTAAGAGTATTAATAGATTGTGAAGATGCTAAAGGATTGGTTTATAAAATTTCAAAAGTATTTTATGAACGTAATTTAAATATTGACTCTAACAGAGAGTTTGTAGATAAAGAGCAACATAAATTTTTTATGCGTACAGTAGTCTCTGGAGAGTTTGATGTTGAGGAGTTAGAAAATGCTCTTAAAGAGATAACTCCTACAAATGCAAGATTGAAAGTTATTGTTCCTCGGAAGAAAAAAATTGTTATTTTGGCGACAAAAGAGTCTCATGCTTTGGGAGATATTTTGATTCGTCATGAGGCGGGAGAGCTTAATGCTTCTATTGAGGCTGTGATTGCAAATCATAACACACTTGCTCCTTTGGTTCAACGTTTTGATATTCCTTTTTTTCATGTAGCTACAGAGGGAATGAGTAGAGAAGAGCATGAAAATAAAATAGCACATTTAATTGATAAAAATGAGTTTGATTATATTGTTTTAGCCAAGTATATGCGTATTTTGACTTCAAATTTTGTAAGTCGTTATCCTCAACAAATTATCAATATTCATCACTCTTTCCTTCCTGCTTTTATTGGAGCTAATCCCTATAAACAAGCATTTAAGCGAGGAGTTAAGATTATTGGAGCAACGGCACACTTTGTGACAGATGATTTAGATGAAGGACCAATTATTGCTCAAGATGTAATTCCTGTTAACCATCGACTAGAGTGGAGAGATATGCAAAAAGCAGGGAGAGATGTAGAGAAGATTGTTCTCTCTCGTGCGTTAAATTTTGTCCTTCATGATAGAGTTTTTGTTCATGGAAATAAAACAATAGTTTTTTAAATCAATTTAATATAAAAGAATACTTAATGTTAAGCATTTTCTTTATATTAAAGAAAAGTGTTTAAAAAATTCACTATTATTGCTCTATTCATTAATATCTTTTAACTATTTTGTTACTATTTATCTACTTAGTTGTAAAAAGGAGTAGAGATGAACTCTAGTGCATTGTATATTTTATGGTTACCTAAGTATTTTGATGAGTATTATCATATTAATAAAGAAAATAGAGCCGTAGAGCATCTATTTTTACTTAATCTCAAGAAATTTCTACTAAAAAATCCACTCTTAATGGATTGTACTATTGAAATATTCGATAAAAATATTCCTGAAAACTTAAAACAAGACAACTCTTCTCTTGTACAATTTTTTTCTGAAAAAAATAGTATTGGATATTGGGGTAAAATTAATTTTTCTTTGATAAATCGCTCTTCTAGAGGGCAGGTTATTTTTAGTGAATTTGGTTTTTACTACTTTGAGTTTGAAGATACCTCTCCTCTCTTTGAGAAGGAGGAGGAGTTGATTATTCAATCTTTTTTTTCTGAGGAGTATAATTATCCTCTCTTAACTGATACACAAGAGGATGTACTAAAAGAGACTTTTTTAAATGATCATCTTAATTATAAAGAGTTCAATCGTAAAAAAGAGGAAGATAAAAAAATTAGAATTGAAGATTTTATATTAGAAGCTTACTATAAAGTAGATGAGAGCGATGTTGATATCGAAGGAAAAAGCATTCAGAATAAAATTTTGAGACTAACGGAGTATAAGTATCAGGTTAAAAAGGATGAGTATTATAACTTTAAACTTTTAGAAGAGAGAAGTCATCAACTTCAGCCATTAAAAGAGAATATTATCTCTTTTTTTCAGAAACATAGCAAATACTCATTTGATAATCATATGTACAAGAAAATTATATTGGATACCTATGAAGAGCAAGCTATATCCAAATTTTTGACAACGGTGGTATCAGCTCGATATTTTGATCGTATTACCAAAAGTATAAAAGAGGTTCGAGAGGGACTTACGGGAAAGATTATCTATATGACTCCACAGGATACCTCTGCTATAGATAACCGATTTAAAGATAATGATGTCTTTAAAAAATGGTCTGAAGAGAAGATAGAAAATTATGTTCAATTGCTTATCTCTAAGAAGCCTCTCTTTACCAAAATAGATAATGCCCTGAGAAGTGCTTATTATATTACCATAGGAAATGTTACCTCTTTGGGGCATATTAATGACAAAGAGGATATCTCTCAGTTGATGCACTACCATGAGTGGCAATCTCTTTTGGCATATTTTTCAGAGACAACGAAATCTTTAAATACTATATTAAATCTATATCATTCAAATCGAACCTATAGTGAGCTTGAAGAGATTAAGCACTATGAGAGTAATAATCATGATAAAGAGGATATTGAGTTATTAATTAAGAGCAATGAAAATAGATTAGGAACAACCGAGGACTCTAGGACAACCATGATGATGATGGCAATTGTTGCTACGGCGATGGTTGCTATCCCTGATATGATAGGCTCAATTAATCAGTTTCCTGACTATAAATATATGGCTGATTGGTTTTTTGCACTATTGACATATAGTTCTCTTTTTTATCTCGGATATCACTTTTTTGGTTATGAGTTAAAGAAACTATTTACTATCACTTCTGAAAATAGAAAAGAGAGAAAAGAGAGAAGCAAACCTAACCCTTATATCAAATCTTCTCCAGATGATTTTGATATTTTAGAGCATAGGAGTAATATGCCCATACGAACTTTTGTTCAGAGTACCAATAAAAGTTTTTATAAAAAAATCTCTATATTATACGAAGAGCATATTAGTACCCATCGATTTGTTCGGCATATTGAAGCATTGGAGATAAGAGTATGTGGGGCTAAAGAGGGTAACTCTTATCGTATTTTACCCGAAATTGTAACCATTGAAGGTATGGAGAAGAATAATAAAGCATTATACAATCATATCAAAGAGTATCGCACAACAAAATTTTCTGTTAATCGAATAGATAAAGCAAAGATAAAAGTAAGTATGCGTTATAGGGTTAATCAAATTGATATTAATGATTTTTTAGATTACTATGAAAAATCTGATAGCTATATAGAGTTTTATAAAGAGTACTGTCTTGATAAAACAAAAAAGTCCTATTATAATAATTGTAAAAAAATAAACTCTCCTAAGGTTATTGCTCAATTAAAAAAAGATTTTAAAGGGATTAATGCCAAGTTTAGTTTTGTTGCTATTTATGCTTTCTCTTTAATGTCAAAAAATTTAGACCATAGACATAAAAAAGAGTTTGACATCTATAAGAACTCTTTTCGAGTCTACTTTCATATAGATAAATACCCGAATGACTATTATAAAAAAGAGTTTGAGTTAAGGGAGGTAGAGGGGAGTAGTGAAGAGAGACCTCTAAAGGCATATGATGCACTCTCTGAGATGATTTATTTAGTGTTTTTAGGGCGATTAAAAGGGTTTAACTATGAAGAGGAGAGTGAATAGGTTTTATTACAAAAGGGGACTCTCTTCGCTTATTTTGGTTGACTCTTCATTGTTAATTATTTTCATGGTTTAGTTTTGCTATAATTTACCAAAAACGTAAAGCTATCTATGCAAGAAAAACAGAATAATATTACACTGAAAAACTATATTGATTTTACTCAACTACTTCAAGAGTATAGAGGTAATCATGAAGAGAACCGTCTTTTTGCTTTAAAGCATGAATCCTTACTGAAAAGCCCTCAATCAATACTTCTTCAATGGTTTAGAGATAATGCATTTAGAGTCAAAGAGCCTCTCTATTCAAAAACTTTTTTAGAACACTCTTTTACTGCTTTGACTATTCTCTCTTTTATCTCTTTTTTCCTAGGACTCTTTACTGGGATAGGGCTGTTAAGTTATAGCGGTGCAACACCTGTTAATATTATTTATTATCTACTTTTTGCTACATTTCTTCCTTTTATTAGTATGGTTATAACACTTCTCTCGATGATAACAAAAGATAGCTCCTTTAGTTTTTTTAAAGGTTTTTTCTCTTGGTATTGGGTAGAAAAATTACTTAAATATTTTACTCTAAAAGAGAAGTTTGATTGGGTTGATACCTATCTCTCTTCAGATTTACAAAAATGGATGGGCATCTATAAATTACAACGATTCTCACTTCTATTCTCTTTGGGACTGATGATAGCTCTTCTTTTTATGGTAATTTCTCAAGATATTGCATTCTCTTGGAGTACAACATTGCAAATATCTGCAGAGACTTTCCATAATTTTATAGAAATGTTAGCTACACCATGGGAGTCTTTTTTTCCCTCTTCTGTTCCCTCTGTTGAGCTGGTAGAGTTAAGTCAACACTATAGATTAGGCGAAAAATTAAACTATGAGATGGTGAATCAAGCCAATAAATTAGGTGCATGGTGGAAGTATTTAGCGATGGCAACTCTCTTCTATGCCATTTTTCTTCGTACTATTCTCTGGTTAGTCAGCGGGTATTTTTTTAAGAAGCAATTAGAGAAAGAATTTCTATCTCTAAACGGTACAAAACAGTTGCTTTATGAATTCAATACTCCTTATGTTTCAACAAAAGCAATGACAAAAGAGAATCATTTAGATATTATTGAAGAGGAGAATGTCCCTGTTAAAGAGAGTGTAAATAGTCAATATCACTCTATTTTGGGCTGGAATCTTAGTGATAATGAGATGTTGCTTGTTAATGATAGTAAAAAGATTCAATCAAGTAGAATTTATAGTACAGGAGGGAATCACTCCTTTGAGCAAGATGAAGTTTCTGCTTCTGAGGCAAAGGGGAGAGTTCTTCTTTATGTAAAAGCATGGGAACCACCTACTATGGACTTTGTAGATTTTCTAGAGATTCTCGTTGAGAATAGGGATGTTTTTGAAGTTGAACTCTTCCCTTTGGGAACCATTGAGAATAATTATATACGTAGTGAAAAAGAGTTATCTATTTGGAAACGAAAAATAGAGGGATTAAAATTCGATAAGGTTTGGGTTATAGATGCATAGTGATAAAAATGAAAAAGAGAGTAGTTATCCAAAATTTGCTGTTGTTGGGCACCCTAATAAAGGGAAAAGTAGTATTGTATCCTCTTTAGCACTCGATGATTCTGTTCAGATAGGAGATACCCCTGGAACTACTCAGGTAAAGCGAAGTTTCCCATTGATTGTTGATGGAAAGGTAATTTATGAACTTTTTGATACTCCTGGATTTCAACGTGCCCGAAGGGTTTTATCGTGGTTAAAAAAACAAGAGCCTGTCTCAGCAGATAAACGTAGTGATGTGGTGCGTGCGTTTATTTTTGAACATAGAGATAATGAGAAGTTTAGAGATGAAGTTGAACTTCTAGAGCCGATTGTCAATGGAGCAGGGATTATCTATGTAGTGGATGCTTCAAAGCCTTATGGTGTAGAGTATGAGGTTGAGATGGAAATTTTAAGATGGTGTGGACAGCCCTCTATGGCTATTCTTAATCTAATCTCTGAAGAGGACTATCGAGAGCAGTGGAACAATGCTTTGGGACATTATTTTCGGATGGTACGGACTTTTAATCCTATTGAATCTACTTTTAGAGAACATTTAGAGTTATTGGAGGGCATGTCTCATCTTAAAGAGGAGTGGAGAAGACCTATTAAGTTTGCTATCACGATACTAGAAGATTTATATCAGAAAAAAGTGGAAAAGAGTATTGATATTATTGTTGATAATATTCAGAAGACACTCTCTTTTGTCTATAGGCTTAATGTAAAAGGAGAGAAGGTAACCCCAGAAGAGGAAGAGAGAGCAAAAATAGCCTATCGAGAACAAATCATTAAATTTGAAATAGAACAAACTAAAGCTATCGAGGCGATATGGAATCATAGAAGTATTGAAAAAATAGAGAATATTTTATCTCTAGAGAACGTGGGGCTTTTCTCTGAAGAGAGTGCATCTATTTTTGGTTTAAGTGAGAAGGGATTAATTATTACAGGAGCCTCTGCAGGAGCGATTACTGGAGTTGGGGTTGATTTAATGTTTGCAGGACATACTCTTTTTATGGCCTCTCTTATAGGAGGTGTTGTTGGTGGAGTTGGTGCTATGTTTGGATTTAATAATCTCTATGAGGTAAAAATTTTAGGACAGAGTGTTGGCAAGAGAGAGTTAACCGTTGGTCCTATGAAAAATCTTAATTTTCCTTATGTTCTTTTGGGTAGAGCTTTATATCATAATGCACTTATTGCCAAACGTTCTCATGCTCTACGTGGAACTTTGAATCTTGATAAAGATACCTTCTTTTTAGAACAGCTTATAGGGAGTGATGTACGTAAAAAGTTAGAAGAGGTACATCTTCAGCTAAGAAAAGGAAAAAGTTTATCTGAAGAGTCTATCATTGAGTATAAAAAAGTAATTAGAGCAAGCTTTGAAAGCTTGCTCGATTAAAAAGAGAGACCTATATAAATATAGGTGTAGCTCTTTTTTAATGGTTTTAGAGTAGTGGAGAATCATCTCTTTCTAAAACAACTTCTAATGGAATCTCTTTAATTAGTGCTACATCTTCGGCAAGTACTTTTAATGAGAACTCTAAAGTTTGTGTGCTACTATCATCAGCATATATTCCTCGTCCAAATACTACATCAAAGCAAACTTCATCTCCAGAATTTACATTTAAAAAGGAGTCTCCAGCTACAGCACCTTCAAATTGTGGAGTGATACTTTGAACAATATGTGCCACATCTCCTACTGGACGTAAGTCAACACTAAAGTTGGTACTAACATCAGTAATTGCATCAGTAATTGCTCCTACTACCTCTCCACTATCTCCTGATAGATTAAATGTTGAACCATCTGTCAAGTTTGCTACTTCAATGACATCATCGATTACACCACCTGATTGCAAGCCAAATACTTTAATCCCTAAAGCTTTTAATTTAGCAACAGTTTCGATTAATCCATGACCTGGGTAAGCTAGCTCATCATCAGAATTATGGAAGTTGGCATCAGTTGCTAAGAAGATAATAGGTAGTGCATCTTCTCTCCAGCCTGTTGCGGACTCTCCTGTTTGAAAGAGTGCTTCTAGTTGACTCTCTGGTCCATCACTTCCCCACAGAAGGGCTAAATTATTAATAGCAGTTGTTACAAGAGAGTAGTTACTTGTTAATGGTTGATCCAATCTAAAGGCATAATCTGATCCTCCACCATAAGGGCTAATAGGGAAATCACTAAAACTACTTACTCCAATTTGTACATCTACCCCAGCTTCAGCAAATGAGCTAATAATTGATGCCGATTGTGTTCTAAATGTAGCCAAGTCATCGCCATAACTTCCTGAAACATCAACCAGGAACATAATATCTACTTTTCTAAATACCTCTGAATCTATATCAGGAATAACAGAACAGATTGTTTTGGTTATATTCTCTTCTGCTGAAGCAATAACAACTCGGGTTCTATTGGCATCAGATGAATTATCGTCTTCTCTTGTAACACCATTTCCCATTAATAGTCGGCTTCTATCTATATGTGTATTGGTTCTATCTGTCTCTACATAAAAAAGACCGCTATAATTAACCGCTTCTGTTGGAGTAAATGTAATAGGAGTCGTTATTGATTCACCTGGCTCAATAATTCCATCTTCAAAACCAGAGAATACACCGTTAAGATTCTCATGGAAACGAATTTCTTCAATATTTAATGGGCATGTTCCTTCATTTGAAAGTGTAATATCTTTTGTTAAACTTTCTCCTACAATGACATTCCCGAAGTCAATATATGGGCTTGGATTTAGTTTTAAAATTTTTGTACACTCATCTGTTGTCGCACTTCCAAAAAGAGTTCTACTACGATCTTCATCAATATTGGTTCTATCTGACTCTATATAAATACGACCATTATACTCTCTCTCTTCCGTTGGAGTGAAGGTAATAGTTATGGTATGTGAAGATTCAGGCTCTATAATCCCACTCCAACTGGCACTATAGGCATTATTAAGATTTTCATGAAATCTTATGCTTGTAATATTTAAATCACTATTTCCTACATTATAAATTGTTAACTCTTGGGTTGTACTATCCCCAACAGTTACAACACCAAAGTGAGGATGGTCACTTAGTTTAAGAATTTTTGTTTCCTCATCCGCAATAAGTGTAGAGGAGAAGAAAACTAAACCAATTGTTAATAATTTAGTTATTTTTCTAAAAATATGCATGTTTTTCCCTTAATATTTTAATTCATCAAAAAATAATATTTCTGATTAAGGAGAATGATAGCATTCTTTTATATTGTAAAATATTAAAATTTGTTATTAAAATTAAAAATTAAGTGATATATATAAATAAAATATTTGAATTATGTATTTATGTTAAAATAAACAGATAGTTACACGAATGTATAACTATTGTAATTGTAGAAAAAGAGAATACTATAAAATAAATGCTAGTGCTTTAAGTAGTACAACGGTAAGTAGACCCCCTGCGATACCTGCAAGAATATCATCTCCCATAACTCCTAGACCACCTTTGACTTTGCGATCAATGGTTCCAATAGTGGATGGTTTCCAAATATCAAAAAGTCTAAATGCTGCGAAAGAGCCTATAATAGAAATTTCATAAGCGTAATTATAGTTCATTGTTTCTGCTGTAGATATAGCAAACATTAAAGCTATCCACATACCTGCAACCTCATCAATTACGATACTTTTATCATCATGCGTATTGGTTAGTTTCTCATATTTATTTATCTCAAAAATACCAGCAATAGTAATAAAAAGGGTTAGCATAAAGAGTGTTTGAAGAGGGATGAATTTTAGTAAAATTAGACCTACAATAAGTGCTGCAAAGCTACCAGCTGTTCCTGGTGCTTTTGGAGAGAGTCCTGTGCCTCCAAAGGTTATAAAGAGTCGATTAAGTGTCATTGATAATCCTATCTCGTCAGATTTCTCTGACGAAATTATGTAATAATTTAGGCTAAATAAAATTAACCTTGTACTTTTATGTTAATGAGGTAGTTTGATAAAGCCCCATAAGCTTAATATAAAAATCTTCTTCGCTATGCTCTTCAATTAGACCATCATTTGGCATAAGTGAGTCATAAATCTCTTGAAGTCGCTCAAACCTATCAGGAAAAAGTGTACTAAGTATACTTGCTGATACCTCTCTTCTGACCAATACTGATGGAGGCATCATCCCCTCTTTTATCAGCTGTAAAATGGATGGCGAGTGGTAGTGTATGTGGTGATGC
>Ga0256827_10000640_pt1 | contig 21895 bp, 19 predicted proteins | sample CV84metaG_FD_185977 | JGI IMG/M metagenome (GOLD analysis project Ga0256827, IMG submission 185977) | Hydrothermal vent microbial communities from East Pacific Rise, Pacific Ocean - CV84 | ecosystem: Environmental > Aquatic > Marine > Hydrothermal vents | place: Pacific Ocean: East Pacific Rise... | reverse complement strand
ACATTATTATCAAGGGGCTTTGGATGAATTAACCGGCATTGAAGCCTCGGCATTTAATGAACAAGACCGCTTGGAATATCATTACCGAAAAGCAAGAATATACCACGAAATGAAAATGATAGAAGCTGCCAAAGACGAATATGCTTTAACGCTAAAAAAAGGACATGACAGCGACAGATATTTTGCCGCCAAAGCGGCTTTAAAACTGGGTGAAATTGCAGAAGTAGAAGAGGATACCAAAGCAGCCGAAACATATTACGAGGAGGTCTTGGACCTGAATTTTAATGAATACCGAAAAGGCCTCAGAGCCAAAGCCAAAGCCGGACTTCAAAGAGTGAAAAAATAAAGATGTGTAAGAGCTGTTTAGATGATTCCCATCATCAAGAATACAAAATCTGAATAAAAATGATAACTTTGCCTCATGATTCTACGAACAGAAAACATTATAAAGAAATACGGCAAGCGCACGGTGGTTAAAGGCGTGAGCATTAATGTCAATCAGGGAGAGATTGTAGGTTTATTAGGCCCTAACGGTGCCGGAAAAACCACTTCTTTTTATATGATGGTGGGTTTAATAAAACCCAACGAAGGACAAGTGTTTTTAGAAGATGAGGAAATTACCAAAGAGCCCATGTATAAAAGAGCACAACTGGGCATTGGCTATCTGGCACAGGAAGCCAGTGTTTTCCGTAGTTTGTCAGTAGAAGATAATATCTCTTCTGTTTTGGAATTTACCAAACTCAAGAAAAAAGAACAAAAAGAAAAACTGAACTCCTTACTCGATGAGTTTGGTTTGCAACATATCCGAAAGAGTTTAGGAATACAGCTGTCCGGTGGCGAAAGACGTAGAACGGAAATTGCCCGCTGCCTGGCTGCCGACCCCAAATTTATCCTGCTGGATGAGCCCTTTGCCGGTGTAGACCCCATTGCGGTTGAGGACATACAGGCCATTGTAAGCAAGCTGAAAGATAAAAACATAGGCATCCTCATCACAGACCATAATGTGCACGAAACCCTCAAGATTACCGACAGAGCCTACCTCCTGTTCGAAGGCTCAGTATTAAAAGCCGGCACCGCCGAAGATCTGGCCAACGACGAACATGTGAGAAAAGTATATTTGGGTAAGAACTTTGAATTAAGAAAATAAACCATCACTCCTTACCAATAGGTTTTACCACTATAAAACCACCGGTAATATCTTCGATATTGTTGGCCTGAAGAAACTTAAAATCCTCATTGATAATATTATCTTTCATATTCCTGATTTGCCCTTTAGTGGTCTTCCACAATAAAGAAGAAATTAAACTGAAGACCGATTTTTTCTTTTCCGGAGGATATTCATTGGCCACATATAACTGATTTCGGTGGAAGGCAAATGATTGCATCAATAACATCTCTTTTTCCCAATCGTTATTCTTCATGGCAATCTGCCGGCACGGAATAGGCTCTAATCTGCTGATTTCGATAAGCACTCTATCTTCTGTCTTTTCCACAGGAAGAGGACTGATACATGCTGTTATTTGTCGCTTGACTTTCGGTTGTATATCTATTGGTTTATAACTGATCTCGTTTATAGTTTTATTATCCAGTTTTGATAATAAAACAGGCGTGCGCCTTAGTTCCTGAGGTTTAAAAACCCAAAATGAAAGAAATAAAATGGCAGCAACAGTAGCAATAGCCGGCCATAAAACCACCAGGCGATTTTGTTTCTTTAAAAGAGCTTTATCCTCAAATACAATGCTTTTGTTTGGCTGAAAAACAGCTGATTGTTGCTGTTTGAATTCGGCTAACAAACCGGGGTTTTCTTTTAAAAAACGGCTTAGGTTCTTTTCTTCCTGCAGGTTTAAATCCTGTTCAAGATTGGCAATAAAAACCTCTTCATAGTTTTCCTCGGAGATATCCCCAACTTCAATTACCTCATTCTTCTTTAATGACAAACTAAAATCAGCATCTAATCCTTTAACATCCTGAGCGGTGATTATCATTTTATCTAAGCCCTGTATTTCGTGAGCAATATTAGGGTGCAAGAACAGAAAGGTGTCCATTTCTTTCTTCTTGAAGCTATCCAGATTTCCTTCCAGATAATCCATCACATAAAGCTCGTAATTACTTATATTAATGCTCATATCAGCACCTCTACTTTCCCTATATATTTCTTTAAACTCAATCGGGCTCTATAGATATATACCTTTACCTGCGATGGTTTTAAATCGCAAATACTTCCTATCTCTTCATAAGAATAGCCTTCGTAATCTCTTAGCAAAACCACACTTTTTTGCACGCTGGGCAAGGTATTTAAAGCCTGATCCAATACCGTTACCAAATCGTGAGTGTTGGGGTTTGAAGCATGAGGCGTTACAGGCAGGCTATCGTTATACTGCACCTTCTTCTCTCTTCTGATCACGTCAATCATACGGTGGTAAGCCGTTGAAAACAGATAAGCTTTGGCCTTAGTGGCCTCAATGGTTTTACGTTTCTCCCACATCCTTAAAAAAGCATCTTGTACCACATCGCGTGCGCTATCTTCCACTCTCATATTTTTAAGAATAAAACGATATACGTCATCGGCATACTCATCAACACAACGATTGTAGTCGCTAATTTTCACAAGCTTTTGATTTGAAACTTTAACAAGATTCCTGATTTATTAATATGACGGAAAGGTAGTGATAATTGTTACACCTTATTTTATTTATCTTTGCCGAATGACAGAAATTACCACAAGCCAGGATAAGATATTGGCTAAATTAGGCATCGGAAAATTGAAACCTATGCAAGAAGAAGCGCTGTTGGCTATCGAAAATAAGTCGGACATCGTTTTATTATCTCCCACAGGATCGGGAAAGACATTGGCTTTTTTATTACCTATAATCAGTCAGTTAGACCCCGTATGCAAAGAGATTCAGGTATTGATTTTGGTGCCTTCCAGAGAATTAGCCATGCAAGTTGAGCAAGTGGTACGGAGTATGGGCACCGGTTTTAAAGCCAATGCGGTATACGGTGGCCGAGCCGGAGCTGAAGATAAAAAAGATTTAAAGCATTTGCCTGCCATTTTAATTGGTACACCGGGAAGGATTGCCGACCGTATGCGCAGAGATAAATTCTCGTTAAGAAGCATTCATACCTTGGTACTGGATGAGTTTGATAAATCCCTGGAGATTGGTTTTAAAGATGATATGTCGGAGATTATTGATGCCCTACGACACCTAAAAAAACGCATCCTCACATCGGCAACGCAAAGGATAGAGATCCCTGATTTTGTAGGCCTAAACGAACCTCATACCATAGATTATTCCGAAGAAGGCGTGGCTCAGCTATCTATGAAGCTGGTGTTATCGGAGGCCAAAGATAAGTTAGACACTTTGGTGGAAACCCTGAGCCATATTGGTAATCAGCCGGGAATTATCTTCTGTAATTTCAGGGATAGCATTGAGCGTGTCAGTGAGTTTCTGGAAGTACATGGCATCAGCCACGATTGTTTTCATGGCGGCATGGAACAAAAAGACCGGGAACAAGCTTTGATAAAATTCAGAAATGGCACCCATCAGATTCTGGTGGCTACCGACTTGGCCGCACGTGGTTTAGATATCCCTGAGCTGAAATTTATCATCCATTATCATTTGCCCATCAAAGAACATGAGTTTATTCACCGAAATGGGCGTACAGCCAGGATGGATAAAGCCGGAACGGCCTATATTTTAAAATGGGAAGAAGAAGAATTGCCGGCCTTTATTCACGATATTGACTATGAGAAATTAAAGGAAGCACCCATACCAAAAGCATCCAGTTGGAGAACCCTGCATATCACCGCAGGACGACGCGATAAAATCTCAAAAGGTGATATCGCCGGTTTTATCTTTAAAAAAGCAGACCTTAATAAAGAAGATGTGGGGATTATAGAGATCAAACCGGAATCGTCGTATGTGGCTGTGAAGTCCTCTAAAGTCAACCGCATCATTAAGGCCTTAAATAACGAGAAACTGAAGAAGAAAAAAGTAAGAGTGAGTCAGCTATAGCCAATGAAATATTCTAAAGATCAATATATTGGTATTAACCGACCCGAAGCTATCATCTCCGAAATAGATGTTGTAGGTTTCGATGGTGGCACAGAGATCTCCTATGCCGTTGAAGCTCTTATAGAGGGTTATTATGTGTTGGTGCTGGATTTCTTCAGTAGTGGTTTAAAGATACTCAGTAGTTTAAAACGGGAATTACAAACCAACGAAGACACTTCGTATCAAAAACAAAGAGAAGCCCGTGAACGATTCCAAAAGATTTCTAATCGTTTATTATTAGAGGTAGATCAGCACAGGCTGAGTGTTAAGAAAGCCCCACGAATAGGATGGTTTAAGATTTTATATCCCGAACTGGAAACTTTTTTATTGCCTTTTCCACAAGTGCAAGGGCTCAACAGCTCTTGGCAATGGTATAAAAAAGGAAGTTATATCCCTGTGTTACACAAAAAAATATATCCCTGGTATGCGACGTATTTCCCTACTCGTTATGAGCATCTGGATTTATTCGAAGATTATTTAAAACAATATCATGGCGATAAAACAAGCGCGATTGATGTTGGCGTAGGAAGTGGTGTATTAAGTATGCAGTTGTTAAAAAATGGATTTAAAAATATTATTGCTACCGATAGCAACCCCAATGCCATTCTGGGGATGAGCCATTATATCTCCAAAAAACTGCTAAAGAATGTAGACTTATATCACGGCGATTTATTTGCCGGATATGAAGGCAAAGCCAATCTGATTGTCTTTAACCCACCCTGGATGCCTCTCAAAAGAGAGGTCAAAGGCATCGATAAAGCCATGTATTACGATGAGCAATTATTTCCCCGTTTCTTTGAACAAGCGGCGGCACATTTGGCGGAAAATGGGAAGTTAATCATGATATTTTCTAACTTAGCAGAAATAAGTCAGGCAGCCAACAAGCATCCCATAAAAGAAGAACTGACTCATGGGAAGCGATATCGTAAAGAATTACTACTAACTCAAAGTGTGGCGATGGGTTCTGCCAAAACCAAACGAGACTTAAGCCACAGAGAAGACGAGCTGGTAGAGTTGTGGATACTGACAAAGATTTAATGATTAATAACAAATAGGTGATGAGAAATATGAAGAGTTATCGAATTAATTTAAGCTTATATGTGTTGCTGTTTATTTTGATGAGCAGCATAGCCAATGCACAAATAACATCTAATCAGATTGATAGCCTGGTAGAGGCTAATATCAAAGAATTTAATATCGCCGGTATCTCGGTAGGTGTGGTAAAAGACGGCAAGATTATTCATGCCAAAGGATATGGTGTCAGCTCTATTGAAACCAAGGCTAAAGTGGATGAAAACACTTCTTTTGGCATCGGTTCAAACACCAAGGCCTTCACTACTGCTGCCCTATCTATTTTGGTAGATGAAGGAAAGCTAAACTGGACTGATAAAGTACAAACCTATATTCCCGAATTTACCATGTACGATGCTTATGTGGCACAACATTTCACGGTGGAAGACCTGCTCTGCCACAGAAGTGGTTTAGGTCTGGGCATGGGCGATTTGATGCTGTTCCCCGGTGGTACGGATTTTACGACAGCTGATATCTTATCTGCTTTTCAGTATTTTGAACCTACTTCGGAGTTCAGAACCAAATTCGCTTACGATAACTTATTATATATTGTGGCCGGCGAAATAGTGGCCAGAGTGAGTGGTGTCAGCTGGGAGCTATTTGTGCAAGAACGCATCTTAAAGGAGTTGGGAATGACCCATTCCTTTACTAATATCTCGGAGCTTTATAGCAGAGAAAATGTATCGGCTTCTCATTCCGATGAAAGTAAGAAATTAGAGGTCATAGTGCCTTACACCTTTGATGTTGACAAAGTAAATGGTGCTTTGGGTTCCATTTATTCCAGTGCTTACGATATGAGTATATGGATGATGATGCAACTGAATCAAGGGAAATATGATGAGAATTTGATTCAGCATTTATTCTCCGAAAAACGACAGCGTGAGATGTGGAAGATTCACACAGTTACCAATACTTCAAAGAACCCGCGTTATAAGTCGCATTTTGCCGGTTATGGCCTGGGATGGTTTTTGAGCGATATGAACGGAAATATGGTGGTATCACATACCGGCGGTATGCCCGGAATGCTCTCCAAGGTAGTGATGATTCCTGATATGAATTTAGGAGTAGTCGTGCTTACTAACACCACTAACAGCGGCGCTTATGCCTTTAGTGCTATCACACAAACTATTGTTGACAGTTATTTGGATGTGCCCGAAAAAGACTGGACCAGTTATTATAGTGGCTATAAAGATATCAGAGAAAATATGGCCGATTCGGTGACTATCAATGTTTGGAAAAAAGTGGCCTCTAACAGTAGCCTGGAATTGATAAACAGTAATTATACAGGTGTCTACAGAGATAAATGGCTTGGCGATGTGGAAGTGTATATGAATGGAGATCAGCTTTGGTTTAAATCCTTGAGATCGCCAAAACTAAACGGCCCAATGGCTTATTATCAGGCCAATACTTTTGCCATTAAATGGGAATACAGAGATATGGAGGCCGATGCCTTTGCCATGTTTATGTTAGACGAAGAAGGCCGGGCGATTGGAATAAAGATGAAAGGCATTTCACCCAATATCGATTTTAGCTACGATTTTCATGATCTGGATTTTAAAAGAGTAGATTAACAAATGACCTGGTAATTTTTACTTGTAAGTGACAGGCGGAAAAACTACTTTTGCAAAAAAAAGCATTGTCTGATAGCATTATAAATATAAGCCCTCAACATCCCTTAATATCTGATAGTTTATCCTTTGAAACACAAGCGGAAACCACTGATATTTTGTCATTTTTTGGGCACGATAGTATCAGCGGGTTTGATGTGTCGATGCCTGTACATAAAATCTCGGAAGTGGCCTATTCAATGCCTCCCGTGGAAAACTGGCTGAGCTTTACATTTTTGGGCTTATTGGTATATCTGATTGTTATCAGGCTTTTGTATTCTTTTTGTTTTGCCGAGAACTTATCGGGCTTGCTAAAAATTAACAGTATTGATAGTGTAGGTTTCCAAAGAGAAAGTTTTAGTCCGGGTTATTTACTTTTCCCCATATCCGTCTTCGTCCTCTCTTTCTACCTTTATTTCTTTATCAATCCCAAATATTTATTATTAGACATCGATTATCTTTTCCCTCTTTTTTCGTTTTTTATAATGATGGTTTACCTCATTAAATTCATTATAGAACGTTTAATATCCACGGTGTTTAATACTCAGCAAATGTTTAAGAAATACCATTTCGATCAGATATATATGCTGGGGATTTCCAGTTTAATCCAAATGCCTTTATTGGCCATCTTTATTTATAATGGAAACAAAATCTTTTTATGGGCTTCTTTATTGGCTCTCAGCGCTTTATGGCTCGTTCGTTTGTTCAGAGGCTTTGTTATAGGATTTCAGGAAAGTAACTTTTCGAGATTGTATATTATTTTGTATCTTTGCAACTTGGAAATTATACCATTATTAATAGCCTATAAATGGTTTATTATGTAATATAAAGTTCTGCTAACAAACAGTTTTAAACCCAAAAAAATCGCTTTGAAAATAAAAAACATTTTAATCTCGCAACCTAAACCAGCTGATATTGAAAAGTCGCCTTATTCATTATTAGCTAAAAAATATAAAGTTAAAATCGACTTTCATAAATTCATTACTATCAAGGGTGTTAGTGCTGTAGAATTTAGAAAAGACAGAGTAGGCATATTGGAACATACAGCTGTTATTTTTACCAGCCGCAATGCCATCGATCATTATTTCAGAATGGCCAAAGACATGAGGTTGGAAGTACCTGATTCTATGAAGTATTTCTGTGCTTCGGAGGCCATAGCCTACTACTTACAGAAATATGTGACCTATCGTAAAAGAAAGATCTTTTATGGAAGAGGTAATTTCCAGGGTTTAATGGATGTGATATTAAAACATAAGACCGATCAGTATTTGATGCCTTGTTCTGATATCTACAAACAAGATTTACCAAACCTTTTGGAGAAGAATAAAATCAAGTTTAGCAAAGCCGTTATCTATAAAACCCTGGCCAGCGATTTGTCTAAAGTAGATATTCAAGGCTATGATATGTTGGTTTTCTTTAGTCCTACCGGAGTATCTTCTTTATTTAAGAATTTCCCTGATTACGAACAGGGTGATACTGTGATTGCCTGCTTTGGCCCTACAACAGCCGCTGCAGTTACCGAAGCCGGATTACGATTAGACATTAAAGCACCAACTAAAACAGCGCCTTCCATGACTATGGCCTTAGAAGAGTTTATTAAAGCGAATTCATAATGAATGAATGAATAATACTCTTTCTATGAACACATTAAGTAAAAATGAAAGCCTGAAAAGCAGAAAGCTTATCAGGCTTTTGTTTTCTTCGAAATCATCTGTTTTTGTATATCCCTTTAAGGTGGTTTATACTGTTTTGGAAGAGGAAGAAACTATTCCGGTGCAAATGCTTATTAGTGTTGGTAAACGAAAGATCAGAACTGCAGTAGCACGTAATCGTATCAAACGCCTTTTTAGAGAAGCCTACCGTTTAAACAGACATGCCCTTTTAGAGATCATCCATAAAAAACAAATGCATATAGCTTTGGCTTTTGTGTATGTAGGCGACACAGACCCCGATTATCAATTTATTGAAGAAAGAGTAAAAAAATCTATTGATATACTCATACAAAAAATCGAAGCTGTTTAAAGCTGCCATCTTTTTATTCTGAATAATACAGGAACAGCTATCTCTGTGGTGGATAGAAAAAATCTACAGGCCGGGTAATTTTATCAAATGTAAAATACTGAACCATCAGCATTCTGCCTTCGTACCAGGCATACATTCTGTCCTTATCATATTCGGGTTCAAAACCATAAAGAGCTTCCTGATTAGGACCAGTAGGCATGTTAAAAGTCTTTAATTCGTGCTTCTCGCCGTTTGTTTCGGTAAGCTTAATGATATGAACAGGTGTACTATTAAGAATGGAATCTATTTTCCTCTGTGGCATATCATAAATCAAAGCCTCGAAATTAATATCTTTAAAACCATCGAGAAAAGTATAGAGGGCAACCGTATCATAAACCGGTATGATCTGACGGTTTTGTGTAGCCATTATTTCGTAGCCTTTATCTAATTTTCGCACCTTAAACGAGCGTTCGGGGCTATCGCTTCTTTCTACACTTACCTCCTGAATATTTTCATAAGGAATACGGAAAATAGCGTGGCTCTCCCAGTCTGTTTCGTTGGTTGTAAAACGTGCCGATACAAAACCTCTAAAGCCGGGCATACTAACCACATACGGACGGTCGGAGCCCTCCATAATCATATAAGTTCCCATATTATCGGGAGTAGCCGCACCCACATAAAACACACGTGCTTTATTCACATATTCAAACAGCTTGAGCTGCCCGATATTGATATGATAATCCTTTTTATAAATCTCTACCTTTACCGAGCTTCCGGACATCACCTTAATCACATTATTATATGATTTTCTGGACACCGGATATTCAACATCCAGGCTTTTAATGGTCTTTAAAAGCATGCTGGTATTTTTCTCGTGGGCTTTTACGTGGCCATTTAACAACCATCCCCCACGATCCTGACGTTCGAATAAAACAGATTGATTATTTTTATCAACCATATATATTTTTACAATATTCGCAGTATCTTTTACTGCAAATTCAGAGTCCTTAGCCCAAAGGGTAGAATCCTTATCGCTAACTACCAGGACAACTGCCAGTAGAGCTAAAACGATAACTATAATTAATCCTATTCTGTTTTTATTCATTATTTATAATTCTTTATTTTATTCTTTAGTGAAAGCCTCAACTATACTAAATATTTCTTTTTCCTTCGCCAATAAATAAACAATCCCATGATAGCAATGATTAATATGGGAGCTATCACATTGATGGTTTTTATTAATAACATATTTTCGGCCATTTTGTTATGATCTAATAGCCTTAGTTTTATTTCACGGTTGCGGATGCTTATCAAGCCATTTTTATCTATCAGATAGTTAATAGTATTGAGAATAAAGTCCTTATTTCCAAACGACTGACGACTGAACTGATCAAAGCCCAAAGGCAATGGATAACCTTTGCTATAATGAAACTGATTGCGGATGATATCGCCATCGGAGATAAATATTTGTGCTGTTTCTTTACTTAAAGAAGAGAAGCCCAGGCTGTCGCTATCCGAAATCCTTGGTGGCATCCTGTTGGCAAACACCGATTTGAATGTTCCCTCAACCAAAACAGCCAACATTTTAGGAGGCATATTATACATCCTGGGATCAGGAGGATTATCCATCATTTGCAAATCGATAAGCGCAGGAGCTTTGGAGATACGGGAGTATTTTGAAGAAGCCAAAAGCGATGTTTTCTTTAATGACTGCGTCTTCACCGTATCCAAAGTACCCGGAAAATCCGTCATGATGGCATTCATATTCTTCACGATAGGATGTGAGCTGGCGGGCGTAACAATGGGAAAATAAAACCAGGGAAGAAACTCTTGCTTGGGCTGGTTTCCTATCATGCCGGTAACAATGGGAATACGGCGACAGTTTAAATCCAGAAGCAGCTCCTGATTCATTCTCACACCATATTTAAAAAACATATCTTCCAAATTCAAATCCAGGCCAAAGCCTAAAGTAGTTCGTTGGCTCTGAAGGCTGTCCATAGTAGCATAAACCGGGTCTACCAACCATAGTATCTTACCGCCACGCATGAGGTATTGGTCGATAATAAATTTATCCTTTTCGCTAAAAGCCGAATCGGGTTTGGCTATTATTATGGCATCGTATTTATTGCGGATAATGATTTTGCCGTGTATACTGTCGTATGATTTAAACGACATCAAACTGTTGAGCTGTTCGTTCAGTTTCGTCCTTGTCACCTGGTACCGCTCCGCCAAAGCATTTCCTATATCAGCGGTTTCTTTGGCATTCAATTCACCATGTCCTTCAATAAAGGCTATTTTGGCTTTCTTATCTTCGGCCAACTGACGTATCACACTGGCCAAAGTAAATTCCAGGTTCTCGATGGAGCTGTTTAACACCTCCTGTGGAGGCATCCCCATTTGATTTGTAAGGAGTTCGATGGGTGCTTCCCGGTTTAAATAATTAACGATGGCACCTGGAAATATCAAGGTTTCGGTATTCCCTTCTTTATTCTTCTCCTGCACATTGGTAGGTTGTAATCCTTTCTCAATCAGCACCTGATATACTTTATCTCTTTCTTTGGGATCGCTGCTCTCCGAAGGATTCACAAATTCGAACTCCACATAAGAGCTATAAGCCCTGAACTCGTTAAGCATCTCTTTGGTTTCGTTTCGTAAACGTTTAAAACCGGCAGGAAATTCACCATCTAAATACACCTTAAAAAATACATATTCATCCAGATTATTAAGCATCTGTTTGGTAGCATCCGAAAGAGTATACCTTTTCTCGGCAGTTAAATCGAAACGGGTATAAACATAGTTTCCAATGATATTAAGGCTGATGATAATGATTAAGCCATATACCAGTTGCAGGATATTATTTCTTTTTGTAGGGCTTTTCTTCATAGTTTGTTTTACCATTTTCTAGATTCAAGAGATAATTTAGTTAAGATGATGAAAACAGCTACAAAGCTGATAAAGTATAAGATATCGCGGGTGTCGATAACACCACGACTCATGGAAGAATAATGGGCATTAATCCCTAAGGACTTGATGAATAAATCAAAAGAGCCAAAGAGATCTAAAGAGTAAATCAACTCAAAGCCCAAATAGCTAAAGGCCGTGATGACAATAGCCAAAATAAAAGCGACTATCTGATTATCGGTGATTGAGGAAGCAAAAAGACCAATAGCCACAAAGGACGAGCTTAAAAAGATAAGCCCGATATACGATCCCCAAGTGCCTCCAATATCCATATTCCCTGTGGGAAACCCAAAAATATACACACTAATAAAAAATACCAGTGTAGGTATTAAACTAATGACAACCAGGCTAAGACCGGCCAGATATTTGGCCATAATAATCTGCAAATCGCTGAGGGGTTGCGTGAGTAATATCTCTATAGTTCCCGCTTTCTTTTCTTCGGCAAACATCCGCATGGTAATGGCAGGAATAAGGAACAGAAAAACGAAAGGTGCCATCAGGAATAAAGATTCCAAAGTAGCATAACCAAAATCGGGGATATTAAACTCCGTAGGAAATACCCATAAAAACAGGCTGTTGATAAGCAGAAAAACTACTATAACTATATAGCCTATAAGGGAACTTAAGAACGAACTGATTTCTTTTTTATATAGTGTGAACATGCTTAAATCTGTCTTATTTTTGGCTGCAAATGTACGTTAATTTTATTATTAATAAATCCCGAAAGTGCTAATTCATTCACTCTGATTAATTCAGGTAAATTTCCGGTATAGCCTATCTTAAATAATCGTACGCCCATTCATCTGATTATTGAAATTAATACTTTATTCGGGTGGGTTTTTGCTGATCATTAAACTGAGCAAACACAAAGTGACTTTCAATAGCTTTCTCTCTTTTAGAGCCATACATTTCTTCAGTAAATACCACTACTCTGATATGAACTTTTACAGCACCCGCTTCCTCAACTTTACCTACTATCTCAATAATAGAATCGGGATTAACAGCTTTAAGAAATTTAATCTTATCAGCTTTTACAGTAAGCATCTTCTGACGGGTTAAGCGGGTAGCCGTGATATAGGCTACTTCGTCCATCCACTGCATGACCAGGCCACCAAAAAGCGTATTATTGGCATTTAAAGTATGGGGGAATATGGCCTTGAATTGTCTGGTTTCACTTTCCTGTATTCGTTTTTCCATTTGTTTTGTCATAGTGTACAAAAGTAATAATAATGCCTCATTATTGGCAATGATTGAGGCCTAATCTTTCTTATTATTAAAACGTAAAGGATGTATTTTTGTTTCTATCAATAACAGCAAAATAAAGAATAATGCCAAAAGGCCCATCTTAGCCAAAAGGCCCAGTTGTAAATAGGAAGACATCAGAAAGATGCTTGTAACAAGCAATGGATAAAAGATTAAAGAACTTATTTGATAAGGGATAGGATAATGCCTGGCACCAAAATAATAAGACAGAAAAACAGGCACGGTATAAGCGGCAAAAACCGACCAGGCTGAACCATAAATGCCATAAACAGGCACGAGTATGATATTGAGCAAAATGGCAAAAATGGCTCCTATGACCGAAAACCACGCCCCATAAATAGTTTTATTATTGAGTTTATACCAAAATGAGAGGTTATAATAAATACCCAACATTAAATTCCCCATTAATAATATGGGAACTACATAAACCCCTTCGCGGTAGTCGGCACCAATAAAATGGTTAATGATATCAATAAACATCATAGTACCCAGAAAAATAAACGAGCCTAAAATTACAAACCAATGCATCACACGGGCATAAGTTTGTTTGGCATTTTTATTCTTGGCTTCGGAAAAGAAGAAAGGATCGGCAGCATATCTAAAAGTCTGAATAAACAAAAGCATGATCACGGCAATCTTGGCATTAGCCCCATAAATCCCTAATTGTTGCATGCCCTCTTCGGTGCTGCCGTTATAAAGCATAGGGAGCAAAATCTTATCGATAGACATAGGAATCAGACCGGCAATATTAACGGCTAAAATAGGAAGTGTATAAGGAATCATTCTTTTCCAGATAGCAGAGTCGAAACCCATCTTTAAATATTTATAAGTAGGAAGGAATAGCAAGAAAGTAACAGTACTGGCCACCAGATTTGAGATAAATATATATTGAACCAGGTTCTGTACATCGAAGAAAGAATGGATAAAGCCGTAAAGGAAATGGCTGTCGCTTAGTTGAATATCATAAGGACAATATAATATAAAGAAAAGGTTTAAACTTATGGCTATAAATATATTGACGAGTTTAAAGCTGGCAAATTTAATGGCTTTATTTTGTTGTCGCAAAAAGGCAAAAGGAATACTACTCAAGGCATCGAAACCCAGGATAAAGATAAACCAGGTGATATAACTCACGTGGTTTTCGTAGCCCAAAACAGATGCTATATCGTATCTGAAAGTAAAGGCCACCAATAAAAAGAACAGCGTGGAGATTAATATAGAAATGGAGCTGGTGGATAATACCTTCAGTTGGTTCTCCTCGGTTTCGGAAAACCTAAAGAAAGTGGTTTCCATACCATAGAGCAGGAAAGCAAAAATAATAGCCACATAACTATACAGCTCGGTAACAATTCCATATTCTGCTGTGGGTAGATGATAGGTGTAAAGGGGAACGAGCAAATAACTCAATAAGCGGCCCACAATACTGCTTAAGCCGTAAATAGCTGTTTGTCCAATTAATCTTCTGAGTGCTCCCAATGGCTCTATTTTTACACAAAAATAGAGAATTTAAGAACTATTACAACTTATAGCCGATATTATTCTGCTTCCCAGACAGCACCATCTTTGGTGTCGGTAACCTTAATATTGAGCTCTGCCAATTGATTGCGAATCAAATCGGCAGTACCCCAGTCTTTGTTCTGTTTAGCTTGCTGGCGTAATTCCAAAAGGGTTTGCATCACACCATTCAGCGTATCGTTGCTTTGTCCACCAGCACTGTCCTCGGTTTTAAGTCCCAAAATATCGAATACAAAAGTTTTAAACTGTGTTTGTAATTTCTGTAAATCTTGAGCATTTAAGGTCTCTTTACCATCTTTGGTACTGTTAATCAAACGCACACCATCAAACAGCTGAGCGATTAACACCGGCGTATTAAAATCGTCATTCATGGCATCATAGCACTTCTGAATGAACTCATCAACACTAAAGGATGAGGCTTTTGCAGCTGTCAGGTTTTCCAGTGTTTGGGTAGCAGTCATGAGTTTCTGATAACCTTTCTCAGCACCTTCAATAGCTGTATTACTTAGGTCCAACATAGAACGATAATGTGCCTGCAAGATAAAAAAGCGGACAACCATAGGACTAAAAGCCTTACTGAGTTTGTCGTTCTCACCACTAAAAAGCTCGTGTGGTAATAAGGTATTCCCGGTAGATTTGCTCATCTTCTGACCGTTTAGGGTGAGCATATTGGCATGTAACCAATATTTTACAGGATCTTTTTTACCATGACTGGCTTTGTTTTGTGCAATCTCACATTCGTGATGTGGGAATTTTAAATCCATACCACCACCATGAATATCAAATTGCTCGCCTAAGTATTTGGAGCTCATCACGGAACATTCCATATGCCAGCCTGGGAAACCTTCGCCCCAGGGCGATTTCCAACGCATGATATGTTGTGGAGAGGCTTTCTTCCAAAGTGCAAAGTCGGCAGGGTTTCTTTTCTCGCTTTGCCCATCCAGCTCCCGGGTATTACTAATCATGTCGGCCACATTTCTGCCGGAAAGCTTACCGTAATCGTTATCAAATTTCTTATTAAAAGCATTCACATCAAAATAGATGGAGCCATTGCTTTCATATGCCAGATCTTTCGACAAAATATCCTCTACCATAGAAATCTGCTCAATGATATGCCCTGTAGCCGTAGGCTCAATGCTTGGTGGCAGATTATTAAACATACGCAAGACATGATGAAAATCTAAAGTATATTTCTGTACAATTTCCATAGGCTCTAACTTATCTAAGCGGGCTTTTTTGGAAATCTTATCTTCTCCCTCATCTGCATCATTCTCCAAATGTCCGGCATCGGTAATATTTCTGACATATCTTACTTTATAACCCAAATGGCTTAAATAACGATAAATAATATCGAATGAAATAAAAGTACGACTGTTACCCAAATGCACTTCGCTGTACACCGTTGGTCCGCAAACATACATTCCTACGAAAGGAGGATTGAGAGGTTCGAAGCGTTCTTTTTTACGACTGAGGGTATTATAGAGTTTTAGATCTTGCATGATGTTTTCTTTTTTGCAAAAGTATGGATTTTTAGGACTACCACAAGCAATCTAAAACTGAAAAATACAATTCATCAATCCTCTTGGTTTCGCCTCATGAGCAAATACAAATAAGTACTAAACACCAAAGTAGTTATCAGCTGAATAAAGATAGGTGTTGAAATAAGCCCCGAATGAATAATAGCTATATTGATTAAGATATATTTGATCAAATAATAAGCTAACTTACTGATAATAATACTCAACAGGATGGCTGGGAAAACAGATTTTATTTTACTACTGAATAAATAGAATAAAAAAACGTTGAAAGATAATTCAAAAGTAATAAGCATCATTTTGGGTAAAACAGGGTGTCCTGAAATAAAATATGAAAACAATGGCAAGGTTAATGCCAGTAAATAGGCATTATTTTTATGGGTATGCACCAATGCAAAAATAAGCATCATACGCATAGGCTCTATAAAATATAGAGGCAGGCTTATTAAATGCGAAATAGTAGGTACAAAATAAATGAAAACTAACGCACTGATATCGATCAATGCACTAAAGATGGTTTTCTTTTGTTTAATTGATTGAGCTAATGCTTCCATCGGTTCTTTATGTTTGTTATATTATTACTAGTTCAAAGATACTAAATTTATTCTTGGTTATCGATTGTTTTTCTCTCAATAATAAGGCCACCAGCAGCTACAGCTTTAAATAGAAGTTATAGTCACAGATTCATATTTTCAGTTTACAACAGTTGTTTTTATAGATGTTATCAACGTTTATTAAATTATTTTTGTTGCTTCGTAAGCATCTTTTATGGCATCTTGTGCATTTCCTATCTTTTTAGCATCGCCTATAAGATGAACAGAGATATTTCCACCTAACTCTTGTTCTAAAAGATTGATGCTTTTCATGCCTGTTGAAACAACAATCATATCAATATCATTAAATTGAATATCTTTCCCTTCTCTTTCGGCATAAACAGTTTTTCCTGCCACTTTCTTAATATGGGTGTAATCGCTAAAGATAGTTCCTTTTTCTTTCATCATTTTTAAAGAAAGCAATTTTGCTATCATTTCCATATCTTCGCCAAAGTCGGTGGTTCGTTTTACAATTGTCACTTGATTATTAAGTGGAATTAAGGCTGTTGCAATATCAACTCCAATAAGACCTCCGCCAATTATTAAGACATTTTTGTCTTTTGGTAGATTTTCTTTAAGTAGTATTTCTGCCCAATGAAATTCTTCTAATCCCTCGATGTCAATTTTTGCCGGTTTTGAACCTGTAGCAATAACAACTTCATCATATTTATTTATTAAATCTGCTTTGTCTGCTTCTTTATAGATGATATTGATGTTGTGATCATTTATTTCTTTCACAAAATATGGAATCAAACTTTGCATTGATTTTTTATTTGGAGTCAGATGGGCCAGATTGAATTGTCCACCAAGTTTTTCTTTTTCAAAGAGTGTTACATGATGTCCTCTTTTCTCTAAGGTTAATGCAGCTTCCATTCCCGCCAAACCACCACCAACAACAGCAATGCTTTTAGATTCTTTGGCTATTTCAAAAACATCAATTTCTTTACCAACTTTCGGATTTACAAGGCATTGAAGTCCTTGCCCTGATTTTACACCACCCAAACAACCTTCGGCACATGCAAGGCAAGGACGAATGTTACCTTTTATTTTGTTTAGATATTTTCCCACAAAGTCGGGGTCGGCCACAAGAGCCCTCCCAATAGCAATATAATCGGCTTTAAAATTATCTGTAAGGTTCTTTATATCATCTTCGGCATTGATTTGTCCTACGTAAACAGTGGGGATATTTGTTTCTTGTTTGATTTTTTTAGCAAACTCCCATGTTTTCCCTTTTGGGACAAACATATGTTGGAAATACCAGGGAGGGGTATTACAAACTGTGCCAGCTGAAACATGCACCGCTTCAACAGAATTTTCTTTCAAAATTTTAGAGAATGTAATCATCTCCTCCAACTTAATCCCATCAGGAATCATTTCATCACCACTAATTCTGACGATGATTGGTAAGTCGGTGGCGGATTTTACGGCATCCAGGATTTGCAGAGGTAATTTTATTCTGTTCTCAAAACTACCACCATACTCATCAGTCCTATCGTTTACTTTTGCCGAAAGAAATTGAGCAACGAGATAACCGTGTCCAAATTGAAGTTCAATAATATCAAAGCCTGCCTTTTCTGCTCGTATAGCAGCTTCTACAAATAACTGTACGACATGTTGAATATCGTCTTTGTCCATTCGTTTTGGAACGGCGCCTCCCATTTCACAGGCTTTATCAGTTGATGATAAAAAATAATTTGACGGGATCTTCGGGTTAGCCATTCTTCCGGGATGGTTCAGATGTGCAATTACTTTTGTGTCAAACTGATGAATGATATTTGTTAGTTTTTTTAAGCCTTCAATTTTATCATCATTATCAATTCCAATCTGAGTTGGTAATTCTCTTAATCCCTTGTCAATATACAGTGGTTCGGGGGTCACGGCTCCCATATATTGACTTCTTGCTTCATAAAAATCAAGATGTTTTTCAGTGATAACACCTGTTTTATTGCTGTATCCTGTTTTAACGGGAGCGAAAATGAAGTTATTTTTAAGTTCTATCATGATATTTAAATTTACGTTAAACAACTAGTTTAGAACGCTAATTCATGCAATAAGCCCGAAAGCTTTCTTTAAGCTGAAGACGTCCTGTATAGAAGCAGCAATTTACGAAATTTTTGGGTCTTTTAAAAGAGCCTCCTACACTTGAACTCTTTAGATGATAGGAGCTACTATTTACTAAAAAAATAATTTCATAGTTTGTTTTTTCTGATTTGTAGGGTTTTATCTTGTTTGTTAATTCATTTATCTTTTTTAAAATATATCAAACCTATTATGTTCCATAAAATTAATCCCAATGGTAAAATGGCAATATACCAATAGCCATTAATGAATAAGAAAATTGAAGTAATAATAAGGGCTGGCCACCCAATTTTCTTTGAAATGAATTATAATAGTAAAACGAGAGTATATGTGTATTAGCAATATATATTGCTTATAGCTTGATGTTTTGTTACATAAACAAGCAAAAATAAGATGTTTTTATGTAGTTATTATTACCCCCTGATATTATTGTTTAATAAATTTTATTTCCTGAATCTGATTGGATTGAACGATTTTAAAAATATATACGCCATTAGCAAAAGCCTTTAAGCTGATTTGTTTTGTTTCTTGTGCTTTTAATTTACCCTGGATTAAACTTTTACCTTTAATATTGAATAATAAATAATCCGTTTCTTCATTTCCCATATTAGAAATAATCACAAAACTGGAAGCTGGATTGGGATAAATACTTATCTTTATGTTTTGCTGATTCTCAATAATATCAGATGTTAGTTCATGGGCTTTTACCAATTCTATGCCATCGCCTATACCTAAATTACGGGTATATTGTTTGTTTAAAGAATCGTTCCAATGTTCGCAAACACCCAAAGAAGGAATCAGTATACCATCGCCATCCGGATCGTATATAATACCCTCGGGCCAAAAGGCAGAGTCGGCTGCTTGTTGCAAATAATCATCTACACCAAACCAATTAGGACGGCTTTCGTCTACAGTAGATCCATTATATTCTGTTCTTAAAAAATCGTGGCAAACCGATTCTACAGCAACAGGATCTAAAGATAAGAAGATGGAAGAGCACCAATCGTTTTCAAAAGGAATAGATTCCCATTTTTCGGGTACACCTAAAGCATCTTCACCGGGATATAAACCATCAACTATCATTAAGAGATTCTTCCCACTTAATAGTTTATGCTCCATAATATCGGTTTGTACACGGTATAATCCATAACCCAAACGATAAGGACCGTCGTTAGTAGCTATTAAACCCGGATGAAGATGTAAAGCCCAGGTTCGGGTAAAGGATCCAAAATGATTTTTTGCGGCAAGCGTGATACCTGCGACACTATGTGCTTTTAAAGTCGGTATATTTATCAAGTAATCTATCTCTTGAAAAATGGTGAATAGTTTATCCGTCACAGCATCGGGCATTACGGTTCCCTGATCTGAGAAGAAGACCAGATCATCTTCACTCACAGCTACAGGAGTTCGGCCTAAGCCAAGAATATCTAAATCGGAATATATCAAATTATTTCCCAGATAATGGATGTCAGGGAATTCATCATGCCACATATCATAAAACTCTTTATAAATATTTCGAGCAGGGTCTCCAATATAAATCATCTCCTGTGGGACACCTGCTTGGTATACTAAGTGTTTGAGTATACTTAATACTAAAAATGGATTTGTTTCGGCTGAAAAGCTATTGACTTCAATATCATCTGTTCTGCTTAGGTCTTCATGAAATCTGATCCCTGGTGCTCCGTATGCAGTGGTGGCATTTAATTTAATGAGTAGTTTTTCTCCATTAGTATAACCAATATCGCCTTGTCCGTTTATAATATTAAAATATCTGAAAATAGCCTCCCAGGCTTCCGGTAATGTAGGGGCTTCGGTAAGTGCCAATAAAGATTTATTCAACATGGTGTCAATCACCAAAGAATTATTATTGATTTCCATAAACCAGGCATTATCACCTTCATCAATAATTCCATTGCCATTTGATGTATTATCGCAATTCTGGTTGGTAGCATCGGGATTCCACATCCACACCACTCGCCCCGGAAATATGCCCTTGGCTTCACCAATAGGATTGTTGGGAATAATGCCATTGTCTTTTATATGAGCTGTTTGAGCAGAAGAATTGGTAGGCAAATGTATATTGGATGTGATAAACAGAAAACCTGCAAGAACAAAGAAAATGAAAGCTAAGAAATATCGGGATTGATATACGTATAAACGAAATCGTTTAATAGCCATCATTCCACCACCTAGACTTAATAAGTATAAAACAAATCCCGACATAAAAGGGGCTGTTGCTTTCATACAAGGATAATTGGCACGACTGGGCTTGGGAATCACCCTGATTAAAAACCAAAGAGTTGAAAGAAATCCTAAAACGAAGAAAATGATTTTACCATGGATTTTTTTCTTTTTTAAAGATTGAATAATCTTTTGAAACTTTTCGGGTAAATATGGTAATGGATTGTACATGATTATTCATTTAGACAGGACGATATACACACAAAGATAATAAAAAAATGATCGTCCTTCTATACAAAGAAATCCAGATTCCTAACCAAATATAAGTAATTTCAAACTGGGTTTTCTTTACTCTTATTTAAAATGGCCTTTGGTATCTGTTTTGGCCATAAATATACTATCATTTAATTCTCCTGTGATAATATTATCATCGTTAGTATCTTTTATTAAATTCATTCCCAATCCATTCTTTGAGCTGTCGAATTTCGTGAACCAACGTTGATGACCATCCTGATCGATTTTTAAAACAATAATATCATTTCGCATGATGTTGGCATCATAAGATAAGCCTGTAATGGTGAATGTTCCATCAGCATTTTGCTTGATAGCATTTCCTCTTTCGGAAAGATAATTCTCGCCATATTCCTTCTCCCAAATGATGTTTCCCTGATCATCTGTCTTTAGGACTAAGACCTGACTGAAACCATTTGTATGATTGGTATACTGCCCACAGCTTAATAAATCGCCATTTGATAATTCAATGGTTGAGTAACCCCATTTCCATAAACCGGCTCCAATAGTTTTATCCCATATTTTTTCACCATTTGAATTTACTTTTAGCAAATAAAGTCCTCTGGGATTGCTGTTATCTTCGTTTGTTCCCGTTATTAAATATCCACCATCTGAAGTTTCTATCAAACTAAAAGGAACTTCCTGATCCTGGTCAGCGTATCTTTTGGTCCATATGGTATCTCCATTCATTTTTATTTTTAGCAAGACAATATCACCAAACGGATCGGAACCATAAGTCGCCC
>Ga0256827_10000639_pt1 | contig 21912 bp, 24 predicted proteins | sample CV84metaG_FD_185977 | JGI IMG/M metagenome (GOLD analysis project Ga0256827, IMG submission 185977) | Hydrothermal vent microbial communities from East Pacific Rise, Pacific Ocean - CV84 | ecosystem: Environmental > Aquatic > Marine > Hydrothermal vents | place: Pacific Ocean: East Pacific Rise... | reverse complement strand
CGAAGTGACCGTAACCTCTTTAAACAAGGTGTCTCTGTTTGTGGATGGGAATTATAGGGGGTTAATGCTTAAAAGAAGCTGAATGTTTGGGGAAATTGGTGAATTATTGATTTTCCTTGATCCATCCACCACCAATAAGTTTATTATTATCATAAAACACAGCTGCTTGTCCAACTGCAACACCTAAAACATTTTCTTTTAATATAACATATGCACAATTATCTTTAATCTTAACATCACATTCTATTGCTTTAGTTCTATATCTAAGTTTTACTGTTGTTGAGAATTCAAGTTCACTAATAAACATATTTAATTTTTCTAAAACTACATGTTTACATATGAGTTGATCTTTCTTACCAACAACTATTTGATTTGTTTCTGGAATAATTTTTAATACAAAATGAGGTTCATGTGCTCCATTTACATTAAAACCTCTTCTTTTACCTATAGTATAATGCATATAACCTTTATGAGATCCAATGACATCACCTTTTTCATTAATAACTTCACCTGGATTATCTACTTGTACATAATCTTTTAATAAATCTGTATATGTCGTTTCTACAAAACATATTTCTGTTGATTCGGATTGTAATGCGAAAGATTCCAATCCATTTATAGATGCTGCTATATTTTTTATTTCACTTTTTTTTCTTTCTCCAAGTGGAAACTTAAGTCTTGGTAATATATTTTTATCTACATAAAAAAGAAAATAACTTTGATCTTTAGTATCATCTTCTGCTTGATAAAAATATTTTCCATCTGTCTTAATATAATGGCCTGTTGCTAAATATTCAGCTCCTATACTATCTGCAAATTTAATCATCTCACCAAACTTCATAGTTCTGTTACATAAAGCACAAGGATTTGGTGTTTTTCCATCTTCATATGTATCAATAAATGGTTGAAAAACAGATGTATTAAATTTTTCTTCTAAATCCAATACATGTAGTTTAACACCAACAAAATCTGCTGCTTGCTGTGCTCTTTCTAAATGTACCTCATGATACCCAGGTTTTGAATGAAGTTTCATATAAAGTCCTTCAACTTCATAATTATCTTCTTTTAATAATAATGTGGCTACAGTAGAATCAACGCCACCACTCATTCCTACTAATACTTTTTTTTTGGAATTATTCATTATTATTTAAACTTGACAATGATTTATAATATTTTGTATTTTTAAAACCTGAATCTTCTAATACCTTAATTTGATTCAATAAGGATTCTTCTATCTCTTTTACAACATAATCTAAATCATCTGTTAAAGTTATCATCTCTAAATCTTCCTTATCTATCATTAACTCTTTTAAAAGTTTATCTTCAATAAATTTTAAAAGTGGTGTATAAAACTCACTTCCAACTACAAATATTTTTACACCTGTAACTTTTCTTGTTTGAACTAATGTTAATGATTCAAATAATTCATCTAATGTACCAAAACCACCTGGAAATATAACATAAGCCATAGAGTACTTAACCAACATTACTTTTCTAGAAAAAAAGTAATCAAAACTTAATTCTTTTGTTGTATATGGATTTGCAATTTGTTCAAATGGTAAATCTATATTTAACCCTATAGATTCTACTTCACTTTGTATTGCCCCTTTATTCGCAGCTTCCATAATACCAGGACCACCACCTGTCATAATATTAAAACCCTTATCTGCCAATACAGATGATAATTTTTGTGCTTCTTTATAATACTTATCATCTTCATTTGTTCTAGCACTACCAAATATAGTTACTGTTGGTCCTAAATCACCAAGTTCATCAAAACCTTTAACAAAATCTGCAATTATCTTAAAGACACTCCATACGTCACCAGATTTCACATCTTTAATATATCGTTTTGTTAATTCAATATTTTGTTTTTTCATTTTATGCCTTAAGTTGTGTTAATCTTTCTCTTTTTGTTCCTATTGATGTTATTTGGACACCAAAATTACCATCAACTATAACAACTTCACCTTGTGCTATAACATGATTATCCACTAGAATTTCTAAAGGATCATTTGCTAATTGATTTAACTCTATCACAGATCCTATATCCATATTTAAAACATCTTTTAATAACATTCTTTTTTTACCTATTCTAACTCTAACAGGTAATTTAACATCCATTATAAGTGCTATATTATTAATCTCTTCTTCAGATAAATTAATACTTTCAGAAGAACAATCATTTGAGCTAACAGATGGTTCTTCCATATGAACTTCATCTATATCTTCTTCATTATTTCCAGAAAGAGCTTTATCTAATTTTTCATCTATAATAAACATCATTAAAGAGCTCAAAGGATCTAAAGAAAACTTATATACAAACATTTTACTAAATGATTCTAAGCTAACTTCATTATCTGACAAAATATTTTCTACATTTTCAACACTAAATGATAAAATAGGCATCTCTTTTTGTGCAGACAATGTATTTGACATTGCCCCAAAGACATTTGAAATAATTTCTTTAATAGCATCTATATCATCTTCATTTACATCTTCTCTATCACTTGCTTCTTCACCCATCATCATATCTGATAAAGAGGCTGCTAAATTTGGTGGTACAGCTACCATAACATCAGCATCCACATCACCACTTACTTTTATTTTTATAAGTACAATAGGTGGAACTATATTTGATATAATACTTAACTCTTGTTCCTCTTTAAGATCTAAAGTTGGTGCCATGCCAACTAAGGCCTCTATCGTTCCAACAGTTTCACTTTCAAAGAGCTTTATAAAATCATTCATCTATCATATCCTTCTCATCATCAATAATCTCACGAACACCAGATATTTTTTCTTTTCTTTGTTGTTCAAAATTTTCTAATGCACGTTTAACTGCATCTTTCTCTGTATCTATTATTTCTGTAATTTGAATAGATTTTCTAAATCTTCTTAATCCAATTTCTCCACGAAATCTTTCTTTACCATCAACTGCTATAGTTACTATATCATCTGCTGCACTAGATAATCTTAGTACATCACCCTCTTTTAAATCTAAAATATCACCCATAGTAAGATCAGCATTACCTAAATTTGCTTCAACATTTACTTTAGCACCACCAAGCAAAACCTGTAATTCTGTATTTCTACTTTTCTTAGAACTTGTTTCATTCAGCATTAAATCTCTTGAAGCAAGTTTAGGTAATATTGGTTCCAATGCTATAACAGGGTAACATATATTCATCATCCCAGAACTATGTCCAATAATTATCTCCATTACAACCATAACTACAATCTCATTTTGTGCAACAATTTGAACAACATTAGGAGAAGACTCTTTTGATTCAACTGTAGGATATACATCCATGACAGGTCCCCAAGCTTCTTTTAGTGTACTCATCATAACACGAAGTATAGTTTCAAAAAGAGAAAGCTCTATATCTGAAAACTCACGTGATGCATCAAATGGCTCACCTTTACCACCAAGTAAACGATCAAGCATAGGAAATGCTATAGATGGATTTATCTCTATAACACCACTACCTTCAAGTGGTTTTACAGAAAATACATTAAAAGATGTTGGATTTGGAAGAGACATCAAAAATTCACCGTATGTCATTTGATCCACTGAATGAAGCTGTATCTCAACTATAGATCTCATTATAGAGGATATTTGTGAGGCTAAAGAACGAGCCATTTTATCATGAACACCACGAAATGCTCTTAATTGTTCCTTAGAAACACGATTTGGACGTTTAAAATCATATAATGTTACTTGACGCTGAGGCAGAAGGTTATCATCTCCACTCTCTAAAACATCATCTCCTTCATCTTCAACAACATCCAATAAAGCATCAATCTCTTCTTGTGACAGTATATCTGCCATATTATGTTCCTATACTTTCTTTTATTTTCTTGATTACAGACTTATGTATTTGAGAAATTCTTGATTCTGTTATACCCAAGATTTCACTAATTTCTTTTAATGTTAATTCTTCAAAATAATACAATTGTATAATCATTTGTTCTCTTTCATTATAAGATAAAAGTATTTTTTTTATAACATCAACAAGTTCATCTTTTTCAATTTTAGCTAATGCCGCACCTTCATCACCAACTTGTAACTGATCATGTAATGGCATAACAGTATATATAGTTGATGCAATTCGAGCATCATGCACTTTTTCTATACTTTCACCAAGTTTTTCTGCTAACTCTTCATCTGTTGGTTCTTCATCATGAGTTAAAAGATGTTCTTCTACCATATAATCTATAGCTTTAACAAGTTTACGACTTGCTCTACTTAAAATATCTAAACTTCTAAGATAATCTAACATAGCTCCATAAACTCTCTTTTTGGCATATCCCCAAAATGAATCATTTAAAGATTCATCATATCTTCTTGCAAGTTTAATTAATTCTTCTGTTCCAATAGCCGATAAATCTGAAAAATCTACTGAACTAGGCAATCTCTCTTTTAATCTAAAAGCCATCCCTTTCACCGCAGGAAGATATTGTATAGCCAATTCATCTTCTTTATGTTTTAAATCTTCCACATAGGCATTTAAACTCATTATTTTGGCTCCATAATATCTTCAGAATTCATTTTGATTGCTATATCTGTAATTTTACATGCAGAATCGATAAGTTTTTCTCTTTTATTTATCTCTTTTACAAACAAATCTAACTCTCTTTCATGCATATCTTTTGGAAAAAATTGTGATTTTACAGTTATAGTTCTATAATATAAAGCAATTACAATATGGGAAAACAAATAAAAGAAAATAGTAATAAAAAATGTGTAAGTTAACAATCCTGATGCATCAAATGATTTTAAGATACCAAAAATAATACCTACAAAAAAACCTTGAACTGTAAAAAAATAAACAAAGTTTTCACCTAACATATCTTCCCCAAATCTAAAAATGTTCTATTAAACGTCTAAACAAACCTGAAAGTCCACTCTCACTTGGTTTTACTAGCACATTTCGTTCCAAGTTCGAAGATATTTTATATACAATTGACTCAATGTCTTTAGTTGGTATAGATGATGGATATCTAGATGTAAATAAAGCTCTTTGTTTAACAGAAGACGAAACTTTAATATCACTATTTATCTTTCCAATATATTTTAAATCTAAATCTGAACCAATATTTATTTTTGCAACTTTTTTAATTTTTTCATAAACACCTATTGCCTCTTTTTCACCTTTAACCTGATTCATTATCATACCAACATCATTTCTCAAACTAGCTATAGTTTTTATTGTAGCATAAGCATCTGTAATAGCCGCTGGATCAGGAACAGTTACAACTATAACATCATCTGCTGCATTTAAGAACATCTGTATATGCTCCCCTATTCCAGCTCCAGTATCTATTATCATAACATCTAATTTATCTAGAACTTGAGCTTCTTCCATAAATCTCTCAAATAAAGCCATATCAGAATATTTTAATATTTCATCACCACTTTCACCTGGTATAAGAATAAGATTCCTTGTAATAGGTATCAATATATCAGAAACACTTGCCTCACCTTTTAAAACATGGAGAATATTTTTTTTAATTTTAACATTAAACATAACATCTAAATTTGCCAAACCTATATCTGCATCAAATATACCTACATTTAAACCTTTCTGTGAAAGAGAATAAGCCAAATTTGAACTTATCGTACTTTTTCCAACTCCACCTTTACCACTAGTAATAGCAATAAATCTAGTTTTTTTTGACTTTTTATTAGCATTTGAAGCGACTAGTTCTTCAAGCTTCTTTGCTTGATTACCAATCATACCTTACTCCTATTAAATCCATTTAAAAGACAATCTATTAAGAAATCACTACTAGCACAAACTAAATCTTCTGGAACTTCTTGACCAACAGAAAAATAACTAATTGGTTTTTTTGTCTCATATGCTAATGAAAATATATTTCCAAAACCCATAGTCTCATCTAATTTTGTAAACATCAATGTATCTATACCAAGTGTTGAAAAATTATCATAAGTTATTTTCAAATCTTCATATTTTATAGAACTAGGCATAACAAGAACAACATCAATATCATAACTAGAAGTATTTCCATTTAAACATTCATAAATCTTTTCTATTTTTCCTTTATCGTATGGACTAGATCCCATTGTATCTATTAAAATATAATCACAATACCTTAGAGAATCCAATGCACTAGAAAATTCTGGTGGGTCAACAACTGTTTCAATCCCAAGCTTCATCATTCTAGCATACTGCATCAACTGTTCAACTGCACCAATTCTATAAGTATCAAGAACCACTAAACCAACTTTATACTTTTTTTGCATTAAAAAAGAATATCTTGCAGCTAACTTTGCAATACTTGTTGTTTTCCCAACACCTGTTGGACCAACCAACATAATTACTTTCTTCTTACCTACTTCTATATTATGTTCTCTTCTAATAGGAACCATTTTTCTAAGTATAGTTTGAAAATAACGTTTTACAGTTGTGGAATTTTCTCGCATTTTTAAAGGCATATGTTCTAATGTAATTTGCATTAACATATCTAAATGTTCTGAATTCATACCACTTTGTAATGCTAAACGATAAATTTCAGCAAATTCTGATGGAATTTTATTTTCTAAATTTGGTGATTTTTCATCCCAAAACATATTTTGAATAATTTTTACTTTATCAGTTAATTTATTTATTTCAGATTTTATCTCTTTTAACTCTTTAGGCTCATAATCTGGAGATAACATAGTCCTTTTTTTGTTATCTTCAAATTGAGATAAAGGATCAGAAACGTTAGAAATCTTTGATATTTGTTTTGCAGCATTAGATATATCAAACAATATATCTCTACTTTCATCTTTAAGTGGAGTTTGTTGAGATAGTGGCTTTTGAATTTTATTATAACTATTTGGTAGCATCTCTTCATCTATGCCTATAACTAATTCATATAGACCTTCTTTACCTAAAGATTTTTTTACAACCTCTTTAGTTTCTATTATTACACCTTCATTACCAATCTCTAATTTTGCTTTTTGTAATGCTTCGGCTGGGGTTCTTCCTGTAAAAGTTAGTATTTTCATCTATTGTATACCCATTAATGGAATTACAACACTTTCTCTTTTTGACCAATCTTTATGAGGAATAGTTAACTTTTTTGTTTTAATAACTCTGTTATCAAAAAATATAATATCCAAATCTAATGTCCTTGGTGCATTTGAAAAACTTCTTTTTCTTCCAAATTTTTTTTCTAATCTCATTAAATAATCTAAAAAAGATATAGGTTGCATAGAAGTTTTAAGTAATATAATTGAATTAAAAAAATCATCTTGTTTAGTATAGCCAAACGGAGGATTTTTCAAAATCAATGATGTTCTTAACAACTCTACCCTATTGTCCTTTTTCATCTCAATAAAAAGATGTTTAAACCTACGCCTAACATCACCTATATTACCACCAATACCGACAACAACTTCATACCTTTTTGATTTAGATAAAGCAGTTGTTGCCTGATACGGAAAACAATCTCCAAAATAAGTTGACAACTTATCATTTAGAATTTGTTTTCTATACATCTATTTAGGCTTGTTGTTGAGATTGAGCTTGCTGTGCTTGTAACTGAGCTTCATGAGCAGCTTTTAATTCATTTAAAATTTGAAGCATACCAACCATCGCTAAGTGATAACCAAAAGGGCCAAAACCAACAACTGAAGAAGCACATACCGGTGCAATCATATTTGTTTTTCTAAATTCTTCACGTCTATGAATATTTGATATATGAACTTCTATAGTTGGTAAATTTACAGCTGATATAGCATCTCTAATAGCTATAGAAGTATGAGTATATGCAGCTGGATTAATTATAATACCATGCGCTTCTCCATAACACTCTTGAATTTTGTCTACAATTTCACCTTCAAGGTTACTTTGAAAAAATTCTATCTCTGCTCCATTTTGACTTGCAACATCTTTCATTTGTGCATGAATTTGTTCTAATTTCATAGGACCATAAATATTTTGTTCACGAATACCTAACATGTTTAAATTCGGACCTTGTATAACTACTATTTTCATATTTAACCTTTTAAATTTTTATTTTAAGGTATTATTTTATCTAAATAAAGCATAATCTATTTTAAATTTTACAAAAAGATTTACATATGCAAATAATTACACCTCATTACATGCTTTTAAAAGATAATGTTTCAACTAATCTTTCTATAGCATTTAATAAAACAATACACAAAATTGCTCCTTTTGAAGAGCTTATAGAGTTATATCCAGATGCAACAGTAACAACACTTAGAGAAAATACTTTACTTATGCCTGGACTTATAAATGCACATGTTCATATAGAATTTAGTGCTAATAAAACACAACTAAGTTATGGTGATTTTATGAACTGGTTGTACAGTGTTATAGAAAACCGGGAAGAACTTATAAGTGGATGTGATATTGACTGTATGGCAAAAGCCTGTGATACTATGCTTGATACAGGTATTACTACTTTTGGTGCTATAAGCTCACACGGTATGGATCTTGAAGCTTGTGCTAATGCCAAACAAAATGTTGTATTTTTTAATGAACTTATAGGTTCTCAAGCAACAATGGCTGATACACTTTTTACTGATTTTTTATCACGCTTAGATGCTAGTAAATCTATAAATAGAGAAGGTTTTTATCCAGCAGTTGCTATACATTCTCCTTATTCTGTACATCCCATTCTTATCAAAAAAGCTCTTGAAATAGTAAATAATGAAAACTTAAAACTTACAGCTCATTTTATGGAAAGTATCGCAGAAAGAGAATGGCTAGATGAGAGTAAAGGTGATTTTAAAGAATTTTTTAAAACACTTTTAAAACAAGATAAAAAAATATGTGATTCATATGAGTTTTTACAATATTTTGACAATACCAATACACTTTTAACTCATGTTACAAATGCTACAAATAAAGAATTAAATACAATATCAACGAATAATCATACAGTTATTCATTGTCCAATATCAAATAGGCTTCTTGGAAATCCAACTTTAAATATAAAAGATTTAGATAAAAATAATATAAATTGGATAGTTGCTACAGATGGTCTAAGTTCAAATTATAAACTTGATTTATTTGAAGAAATGAAAATATCTATGTTTATGCATGATGATATTCATCTTTTAAAGTTTGCCAAACAATTAATAGATGGTGTAACAAGCAAAGCTGCTGAAGCACTTGGAATAAATACAGGTGTTTTAGAAGAAGGAAAAAATGCTGATATGCTAGTACTTGATTTAGAGTCAAAACCAACAAAAGAACTTTATATACATCTAATATTACATAAATATAATATTTCAAAAATTTATATTAATGGAAAATTAGAAAAGGGAACTAAAAAATGAATTTTTTAAAAAAGTTATTTTATCCAATCACGGCACCAATAAAATTTATACAAAATAATTTTAAAGCTACATTATTTATATTGATATTATTTTTAATCTTTGGAGAAACAACAAAACAGGATCTTCAAACCAATAATCTTCAAGAATTAAATCTTATTGGTCCAATCATGGATTCTACAGAATTAGTATCACAATTAGATGAATTAGCAAACAATAATGCGATAAAAGGTGTTTTATTAAATGTTGATTCTCCAGGTGGAGCTGTTGCACCATCTATAGAAATATCTTATGCCATAAAAAGATTAAAAATAAAAAAACCAGTTATAATTTATGCTAAAGGAACTATAGCTAGTGGAAGCTACTATGCCAGTATATGGGCTGATAAAATTATAGCAAACCCTGGTAGTATGGTTGGAAGTATCGGTGTTATTATGGAAGGTGCTAATTTAAGCAAAATAATGGACAAGATTGGCGTTAGCACACAAACTGTACAAGCTGGTAAATATAAAAAAATAGGTACTATGGATAGAAAGTGGAAAGGTTTTGAAATAGCTGAACTTAATAAAGTTATCCAAGATACATATGATATGTTTACAAAAGATGTTGCTGATGCTCGTAAACTTAATCTTAAAAAAAGAGATATTTATGCCAATGCTCATATTTTCACTGCTAAACAGGCAAAAAAAGTTGGTCTTATTGATGAGATTGGCGTTAGCTATGATGCTAAAAAAGAACTTATTAAATTAACTGGATTAAAAAAACCTATATGGAATAAAGAGGATGAATTTGATAAATTTATGAAAAAGTTAGCAGCCACTACGACTGTAACTCTTCATACATATTTTCCAAATATAATTTTAAAATAAATTAAAACTTTACAGGAATTGTTACATATGCTTGAATCAGTGTATCATTATCAAAAGGCAAAATTGGCAATCCTGATGAAGAAATATTAAATCTATCAAAATCATATTTTATATGTTTTATTTTTAAATTTAAAGTTGAATCATCTGTAAGTCTATAAGATCCAGAATACTTTAAATTTAATTCATAATTATCTTCTAATCTCTCCATTCCTGTATTTGCATTATATCTTCTCGCATCAAGAGATAAAAACCAATGCTTATTAAAACTATAACTAGCAGACAATTCAATCATATTTGATGCTTCTCCATCATCCATTTGTTGTCTATTATATCCTCTTGCTACAGGAGTGTCATCATCAATCTCTATGTAATAAAATCCAGCATATCCATTTATATCTAAACTAAATGAATCTTTTGTATATTCATATCCAATACCTATATGTTGTCGAACTTCTCTTTCTATACAACTTACAGTATTTTGTTTATTATCCATTAATACATACCATTTAAAAGTATGTTTATCATTTATTTTGTGTATATTACCATCTATATCTATTAAAAAATCAAACCATATAGGCATATGATCTGGATCTAAATGATCTTGATCATTATCTAAAAAAACTTCTGCTTTTGCTAATATATTTATGCCACTATTTGTTGTATGCCTTACATATATAGCTGTATTTAAACCTAAAGTATGTGATGTTCCAGAGCTAATACCATCCAACGGTGTATCATCTTTAATATCAGAAACTACAAAATCATGAACACCAAAACTAGCTTCAAAACTCATTGCACTTAAAGAACTACAAAACAAACTTGATATTAAAAAAGTGCTTAACTTACTAAGTGTATTCATTATTTATCACCAATATTTTCAATTTTTACAACTTTATCAATATTTTCAAAAATTCTTTTTACTCTATCTTGCCAAAGTTCTCCAAATAATTGCACATCATCTAAATTTGATTTTCCAGATACTATCTTTTGCATAAGAGGCATCATATCTGGTGAACCAGGTATAGAATTATGATTATAAAATATATCCACACTTTTACCTGTATCAACTCTCGTAAATCTTGCTGAAGAGTTAATATCACTATTATAAAACATCAACGAATGACGAACAAATTGACCTTGTAAACCTTTAAAACCACTTTTATCAGTTGCACCAGTTATATGAGAGATAACGTTACCTATTACACCTGCAACACCATCTTCTAAATTTTCTTCAAATTCAACTTTAATATTACCACGTATAGCTCTTTCATCAAAATATAAAGCTTTCAAGGCTTCACTTGCTATAATATAAGCTCCAGCAACTGTTGGGCAAGAATGTCCTGCTGCCTTTACAACTTCAAGATAACTTATATCATACTCACCATTTTCAAATGCACCCAATACTAATGATAAAGGGTCCTTTAATTTTATATCTTCTATATCATTAAAAAAATCTGGATACTTCATTTTATATTTTCCTTATTTTTGTTACTTTTGCACTTATGCTTTTTTGATTATTTTGAACTTCAAATATATCTCCAATAGACAATTCAGATATATCAATAATTTTTAAATCTTTAGATATTTGTGCAAATCCTTTTTTTGTTTTAAATTTTGGATTATTGGATTTTAACATATTTTCAAGATTATTAAGTTTATTTTTTACGATATTTATTTTAGAATCTATAACTTGAGGATATCTCTGTTGTAAAAGTTCTAAATCATTAAAGTATCTTTGTAGTTTCAATTTAATCAATTGATTAAATTGATCTTTTATTTGAATAATCTCATCAGTTTGCAACTGTAACTTTCTATCTATAGAATGTTGAGAATATAATCTATTTATATTCTCCAATTCTTGATCAATGTTATATAATTTTTGTTGTATAACTTGAAACAATTGATTATTTAAAGAATCTATATATTGATAAAGTTCATTTGTATCTGGCAATATCATTTCCATCGCAGCACTTGGAGTTGGTGCTCTTAAATCAGCTACAAAGTCACTAATTAACCAATCTATTTCATGTCCAACTGCAGAGACTAGTAAAGTTTTTACATTGAATATTGCATCTGCGACTATCTCTTCATTAAAGGCCCATAAATCTTCTATACTGCCACCACCACGACTTATAATAATGATATCATATATCTGTTTTTCATCTGCAATTTTGATAGCATTTGAGATATCATAAGCAGCATTCTCACCTTGTACTAAAACATCATAAATATCTACTTCTAAAAGCTTATATCTATGTTTTATAACCTTCAATATATCCTGAAGTGCCGCACCAGTTAAAGATGTAATTATCGCTATTTTAGATGGAAATTTAGGAAGTGCTTTTTTTATATCTATATCAAAATATCCTTTTAATGATAATTTTTGTTTTAATTGTTCATAAGCTAATGCCAATGCACCACTTCCTGATGGTTCTATGGTAAAACAATTTATCTGATAACTTCCTCTTGGTTTATATAAAGTAACAGCTCCATTTAATACAACTTTCAATCCCTCTTCTAGCGTAAATTTCAACCTTGAAGCATTTCCTCTAAACATTACACAACTTACAGAAGATGAACTATCTTTTAAAGTAAAGTATATATGACCTGAACTATGAAAAGTTATTCGAGAAAGTTCTCCTTCAACAAGTACTTGAGTAAAACTTGTTTCAAGAAGAGTTTTTATCTGCTCATTTAGTGCAGATACACTAAGTGTATTCATTACTTTTTACGAGCAATCAGTAAAGTAGATATATCCATAGAGAAACTTTGGGTATGAATCATTTCAAAACCTGCTATCTCTAATTCTTTTTGCATCCCCTGTATAGTTACAAAATTTTCTATAGAGTCTGGTAAATACGTATATGCTTCAAGATTTTTTGATATAGCACCACCAACATATGGTAATATTTTATGCATATATACATCTCTTAACTTTTTTAGTATGTTTTTATTTTCATCTTTCATAAACTCTAAAATAACAACAAGACCATCTTTTTTTAGAACTCTGTTAAACTCATAAAAAGCTTCTTGCCTTTGCATAACATTTCTTATACCATAAGTTATACTAAGTATATCTGCACTAGAATTATCCAATGGTACCTCTGTAGCTTTTGATATATGATAATTAAAATCTGGAAATTTTTTACGTGCAACATCAACCATACCATTAGAAGGATCTACTCCAACTAATTCAGATATATTAATATTTGCTTTTTGAGCTTGTTTTTTCCAAAACCCCATCATATCGCCTGTGCCACATGCAACATCAACAATTTTATCTATATCTTTATGTCCATAATACTTAAATGATAAATCACAAGCTTTTTTTCTCCAAGATATATCTACACCCATACTCATTACGCGATTTGCAGTATCATATGTTGGTGCAATATCATCAAACATCGAAACAATTTTTTCTTGTTTTTGATCTTTTTGTTCACTCATATTTCAAATCCTTTTCATCCATACAATTATATCTTCCATATCTTTTCTAGTATTTAATATTTTAAATTTATCATTTAAATTATCAAGTCCCTTTTTACCATCAAACTGAGGTGAAATAAAACACAAGTAATAATCAACAATATCTCTAGTTAATTCATACATTTTAGAACTTCCCTCTATCATAATATTTTTATAATCTTTAATAACTTCAAAATTATCTTCTATAAAAACCTTTCTATTTTTTACATTAAAAAGAGGTATACTTTTATCAAAATCTTTCTTTTGAGAAACTATCAAAATATCTGGTGCTTTTCCATTTACAAGTCTAGAATCTAGTGTAGGTTTATCTACTCTTACTGTATTGCCACCAATGACCATGAGATCACATACATTCCGAATAGCATGAACATAAGTTCTTGAATCCAATGAACTTATTTCCCCATTATCAGTTGTACCATTTAATCTTTGAGCCCATTTAAAAAATATAAAACCATTTTCTAAAGTTTTATTAAATGGATATAATAACTGATCACACTCTTTTTGCATAATTTCACTATAAACTTCACAATTGTTCATCTGCAATATTAAATTGCCTTTTTGTGCAGCTACATTTTTATCATAAGAACCTATATACACTTTTCGTATACCAAGCTCACTTATTAGAGAAGCACAAGATGGTGTTTTTCCAAAATGGGAACATGGTTCAAGAGTAGAATAAAGAGTGATATTTTTAAATATACCATTATGATTTGATAAAAGATGGGTATGAATATCAATAGAATCTTCTAACGCCAATATATAGCGATCAGATGTAAGTTTATAATATGCCTCTTTTAGAGCATTGACTTCTGCATGTGAAGATCCTGCTTTTTTATGAGCTTCCACTGCAAGAATTTCACCAAATTCACCTACTATCGTACATCCAACAGCTGGATTTGGATATGTTAAACCTTGATATTTCCAAGCCTCCTCAAGAGCAAGACTCATAAAAAAGTTATTATCTATTACCATTCAAAAAAAGTTTTTGCTTTTGTTATATCATTAAATTCAATTTCAACAATTTTGTCATCAGTTTCTATAAATATAGTTGAAGCTTCAACTTTTAAAAGTTTACCTCTTAATTTATCTTTGATATTATAAACAATCGCAACTTTTTCACTAATACTTTTTTTAAAATGATCAATAGTAGTTAATTTTCTTTCGATACCTGCGGTACCAACTTCTAATCTATATTCACCAGACACAGGAGATGTTACATCCAATAAAGGTGATATAAGATGAGTAAGTTCAACGCATGCATCTAAACTAACACCTTTTCTCTTGCCATCTTCAATCTCATTAGATATTACACTTATCCGATATATTGTTTCTTCACCTTCATTTACTATCACTGCATCATACAGTTCTAAATCAACTGATTTTACAACAGATTCTATATCACTTTGTAAACTCATCAATCTTCCTTTTTATCTTTTGCTATTAATTTAAATAGTTCATCAATATTTTTTGATTTTTCAAGTTGTGTATCAAATTCAAAAGTAAATTTTGGACAACGATACCACCCTTGATCTTTTAAGCAATAAGTCTCAACAATAGGTCTAGCTTTTCTTAAAAGTCTTAGATACTCATTTTTCTGAGATTGTGTTAAATCATGAGGGTTTATATATACTTTGGCATCACTTTTTCCACGAGAACAAACAACTTCAATAATATCAAGCTCATGAAGCCGTTTATCGTTCATAGCACCTAAGGCTTGAGGAATAAGTTCAAGAAGAACTGATTCAGTTCTCTTGAGTTTTATCTCAGCTTCAGTCATTATAAACTTACTTTCTGCTCAACTTTTTTGAATGTTTCAAGTACATCACCTGGTACAACATCGTCATAACCACTGATAACAACACCACATTCATAACCATTGCCAATCTCATCAACATCATCTTTGAAACGTTTAAGCGAAGTAAGTTCACCTTCATAATGAACAACACCATCACGAATAACACGAACCATACCACCTCGGATAAGACGACCATCCACAACAAGACAACCAGCAACAAGACCTTTAGGAATTTTAAATACTTCCTTAACTTCTGCTTGACCAGTATTCTCTTCGGTATATTTTGGAGCCATCATACCTGTAAGCATACCAGTAATATCATCGATAAGTTGATAGATAATAGAGTAAGTTTTTATCTCTACACCTTTTTGTTTTGCCGCTGCCTTAACAGCACCAGTAGGACGAACATTAAAGCCAAGAAGTACACAATTCTCTGAGTTATTTACAAGCTCAACATCATTTTCTGTTATCCCACCAACACCACTAGAAATAATATTTACTTTAACTTCATCATTTCTTAATGCAAGAATAGATTTTTTAATAGCTTCAAGAGTACCATGAACATCTGTTTTAAGAACAACTTTTAATGTTTTAAGTTTACCTTCTGCTATCATAGCTGTCATATCTTCTAAAGATGATTTAGTAGAAACAGAAAGTTCTTTATGTCTATCATACTCATGACGTTTTTGTGCAAATTCTCTAGCTTCTTTATCACTATCCATAGCCATCATGATTTCACCAGATGCAGGAACTTCATTTAAACCTGCAACAACTGCTGTATGAGATGGTAATAAATTTTTAACTTGCTTATTATGTTCATCTATCATAGCTTTTATACGACCATATGCCGCACCACAAACTACATAATCACCAACTTTTAAAGTACCATTTTGAACAATAACAGTAGCAACAGGACCACGACCTTTTTCTAAAGAAGATTCTATTACAGCAGCTTTTGCCATAGCTTTTTTATTTGCTTTAAGTTCAAGTATTTCAGCAGTAGTCAAAATATTTTCAAGTAAATCATCAATACCCATTCCACTTTTTGCCGAAACTGGAATAAACTCTATATCACCACCCCAATCAACTGGATTTATACCTTGTTCAGCCATTTGACCTTTAACCATATCTGGTTGAGCAGTTTCTTTATCCATTTTATTTAAAGCAACTATTATAGGAGCACCTGATTCTTTTGCCATTTTAATAACTTCAAGAGTTTGTGGTTTTACACCATCATCTGCAGCTACAACGATAACTATAATATCTGTTATATCTGTACCTTTTTGACGCATATGTGAAAATGCTGCGTGACCCGGAGTATCTATAAACGTAATAGCTTTTCCATGCTGTTCTATAGTATAAGCACCTATATGTTGTGTAATACCACCAGCTTCACCTTCAGTTACTTTGGCTTTACGTATAGCATCAAGAAGTGAAGTTTTACCATGATCAACATGTCCCATTATAGTGATAACAGGAGGACGTTCAGTTGCATCTGGATCTTCTTCAATATCTTCTTCAACATGAGTAAACTCATCTTTTGGATCTATGATAGTTACTTCTACATCAAACTCTTCCGATAATATTTCTATCTCATCATTACCTAAAAAGTCATTTTTAGTCATCATCATACCAAGATCAAATAAAACCTTAATAATATCAGATATAGGACGTTTTAATGCCTCTGCAAACTCATAAACACGAATATCTTCTGGAATTTCTACTTCAGTAACAACTTCATCGATATGTTTATCTTTTGTATATTTTTTTCTTACATCTTTACGAACTCTGCGACCACGAGGAGCTTGTTTCTTATTTCCATTTCTACCTGCAGGTTTTGGTGTTCTTGGTTTTCTTGGTTCTTCTGGAGCTATTGGTGCTCTTTCAGTAGCATTTAAATCAAGCAATGTAACTTGATCATCCATATCCATAGACACTTCTGTCATAGAACCACCAAATATATCTAACTTCGTTCCTTGATCTTTCTTAGATGTTGGATATTGCTTACTATTTGATTTTTTCTTTTTAGCCAATTCTGCCAATACTTCTTCACTCATTTTCCCATAAGAAGAAACTGAAGCTTGTTTTTGAGGAAGATTATAGTTTTCTTCAACTTTTGGCTTTCTTTTTTTAACAATCTTTAATCCAGATTTTTTAATAGCTGGTCTTATAGATGCTGTAACAACTTTTATAGAAGTTTTAGGAGCTTCTTTTTTTGCCTCTTTAACTGTTTCTTTAGCAACCTCAATTTTCTTTTCAGAGTCAACAGCATCTTCTGATACTTTCTTCTCTTCTGTAGAAATTGAAACTTCATCAATAACAGTTGATTTTTCGCTCTCTTTATTATCTTCTTTTGGAGTATCACTTTTGCTTTCTGTAATTTCTACTTCTTTAGCTTTTTTTATTTTAGGTTTTGATGCTGAAGTTTCAGCAGTCTCTTCTCCATTCATAATGAAATTTGCTAAACCTTCAGCTTGTTCCATAGTAACTACACTCTGTGCAGATTTCACTTCAATACCCATTTTTTTTGCTTTATCAAGAACGTCCTTTGATGATATTCCTAACTCTTTTGCAATTTCGTGTACTCTAACTTTTTCTATCATCAGTGATGATCTCCTTTAGTTTGTTCATAAGTTTTTCTCTCTTACCACTTCTGCATTGACGCATAATAGCCTTTGAAAGTTTTTTGTCATTTTCTAAGCAAGCCTGACAAATATAAAAACTTCTTCCATATCCATTAAACGCGCTTAACTCTCCGTTACTACATCTAGCTCTAAAAAGTTTAGATTGTATATCTCTTTCTCTACAAGAAACACACATTCTAGTTGGTTTATGAAAATTTTTCGCCATTATATCCAAATCTTGCTTTATTTAATATACTTTATCGCTCTATAATCAAACCATCGTTATCAAAATCCAATATTTTTACTAAAAAATCTGGAAATTTCTGGTTTAATCTATTTGCAATCATCGCAGAATCATCATCATAAACAAGTGAAAAGAATGTACTTCCACTGCCAGATAATGTACTCATAAGCGCACCACTTTCATAAGCAACTTTCTGAACTGTAAAAAGTTCAGGTAATGTTTTCATTCTAGCTTTTTGATGAAATCTATCTTGTGCAGCCAATTTTAACATTTCCCAATCTTCATTAAAAAATGCAGCAACTGTCAACGCAGTATGCGATAGATTATAAACTGCATTATCTTTTGAGTAAGATTTAGGTAGAATGGTTCGTGATTTTGATGTATTCATCTGTTTATTTGGTATAACTACAACTGCTTTGAGATAATTTGGTAAATGTTTCCTTTGGGAAAACACCTTGTTCTTTTCAATTGTCGCAACATTAAAACCACCCATAACAGCAGGAGTAATATTATCTGGATGTGGTTCATATACTAAAGCATGATTTAAAATTCTTCTTTTACTAACACGTATTCCCGCTGCTTCATGAGCAGATGCTATTGCACTAACAATAACTGCAGAACTACTACCAAGACCTCTTGACATAGGAATTTGATTGTAAAACGTAAATTTAAAATTTTGTTTTTTCTTTGTTAAACGAGAATAATGTTCATTAAAAATACTAATAAATAAATTATTACCTTTTAACCGAGGATTATTTTCACCCTCACCTTTTATACTCACACTAAAAAATTTCGATGGATGAAATTCAACTCTATTTCTCAAATCAACTGCTAAACCCAAAGAATCAAATCCTGGCCCTAAATTAGCTGAAGTTGCTGGTACACTTATATTCAATTATTATTTCCTATTTTATCCAACAAAACCTATCTTATAAAATGGTTCAGATTTCGTCGAAAACTCAATATCTCTTATACTATTGGGGAGAGTAAATTTATTCTCTATAGTAGATTCAAACTTTTTAGTTTGTATTTCTAAGCCAATTTTAACAAAATATAGCTTTCCCATCGCTTTGATTGGATTATTTTCATTAAAATAAAATGCAGAAATTGCATATAATGGTGTTTTTTTTAAAATACTTAATGATTTTAAAAATATATATGCAACTTTAATAGCCATAAAACTACCTGGTCCATTTGTATATAAAAGCTTTTCAACATCATATTTATCAAATATACTTTTATATAATATTGGTAGTACATCAGAACTTTTCTCGGCAGACTCTATACTTTCTATAAGTTTAGAATTTTCATAAATTCCTATTTTTATAGGAGAACTTAAAGCTATAAGAAGGATATCTACTTTTTTAGGCATATGCTTTTTCTAATTCTTTTGTTTTTTCACCAACTAACTCTACTATCTCATAATTTTCTTTATCTTTTAAAAGTTTTAAAGTCAACTTATGATTAAGATCATGACTCCCCGCTAGAGCTTCATAATTACCTATAAAATTCATACCTATTAAACTCATATCACCTATAGCATCAAGTATTTTATGTCTTACAAATTCATCCTTAAAACGTAAACCTTCAGGATTTAAAATTTTTTTATCGTCTAATACAACTGCATTTTCTAAAGAACCACCAAGTGCTAAACCTTTCGAACGAAGATACTGTACTTCATGTAAAAAACCAAAAGTTCTTGCACGTGATATCTCTTTTTTATATGATTCTTTTGTGAATTTTAAAACATATTCTTGTTTTTGAATAACAGGATGCGGGAATTTTATAGTAAAGTCATACTGTAAGTCCAAGGATGGAGAAAGTTTTACATACTTTTCACCCTCTCTAACTTCAACATCTTTTTTAATTCTCATAATTCTTTTTGGTATATCTAATTCAACAATACCTGCTTCATCTAAAAGCATACAATAGCTAGCACTACTTCCATCCATTACAGGAACTTCATCCGCATCAACAACAACTCTAAGATTATCTATACCATAAGCATAAACAGCAGAAAGGAGATGTTCTATAGTAGATATAACATTCCCATCTTTTCCTATAACAGTTGCCATTTTTGTATCTACAACATTTTCTGGAATTAGAGGTATAGATATATCGATATCACTTCTATAAAATACTATCCCACTACCAGACTCCAATGGCTCTAGTCTAAGTTTAACAGGTGAGCCTTTATGTAATCCTATACCAACTAATTCTACACTTTTTTTAATTGTTGTCTGATACATATCAAAACCTTTTTTTAATCTCTATCAATTATCTTTTTAGCACTTTTTATAATATCATTTATATTTAATTTAATCCAATGTTTATCCATCCACTCTTGAGGACGAACTTCTATACCTTGAACTAGTACACCAAAATGCAAATGATCACCCATAGCATATCCACTTTTGCCAGTATTAGCTATAACTTCATTTTTTTCAATATCATCTCCAACATTTACTTTTATAGTGGAGCAGTGTCCATAAATCGTATATAATCCAAGTCCATAACTCAACACCGGCATATTTCCATATAAACCATTAAACTCTGCAAAAACAACTTTACCATCGTTTTTAGATCTTATCGAAGACATAGAATTACTAGCCAGATCCAAACCTAAATGATATGACTCACTAATAAATTTACCTTTATAATAGTATTTTCTATGATCACCAAAATGTGCTACAACTTTTGCATTTTTAAGGGGATACATTTTATCTATTTTAAAAGAAGATATCATATTTTCAGTATCCACTTTAGATGTTATTTCATGGATTAAGTTTTCATTTTTCTCTCTAACATCTTCATTTATTATTTTAAACTGTTTTATAGAATCTTCAACACCTTGAGTTTCATCAAATTCTTCTGCCAAGTCAGCTATTTTACCTTTTAAAAACTTATCACTAATTTTTATCTTAGAAACTCTATATCTTTTTTCTTTTAAATAAAGTGGTACATACTCTTTAGCTTTATTACCTGCATAATCAGTAGCAATTATCGTTGCTTTAAAACTTGAATCTTTAACAGGCCATGCCATTAATGATATATAATAACCCTCTTTATAAAAAGGTTGAGGAATAAATTTTTTACCATTTCTGCCCAATATATAAAGTTCATTAATATTTTCATCTTCAACTTTAAATACAACAAGTGCAGAACCACCTTTAGATATACCATATGAGTTAGAAACAATATTCAATTTAGGTCTTTTTTTGTCTATAATCAAGTCAAAAGTTTTTACAGATTTATTTCCACTGAAAAAATTCCATTTACTACTATCTGTTGCTACAACAACAATTTTTATAGATTTTTCTTTTGTAACTAAAACACTTCGAGGAGCTTTTAATTTTATATCTATAGATTTTTTCGGTGTCTCTAACATCTCATATGCAAGTTCTTTATCTTCAGCTTTCAACTTAATAATAACTTTGTATGATTTTATTCCACTATCATCTGATATAGTAATATCCAATGGTTTTTTCAAATTCCAATAACCATTTGTCTGCATACTTATATTTGGTATATTTCTTTCAAATGTTGCTGAAAAATATATATACAACACACCTGCT
>Ga0256827_10000638_pt1 | contig 21936 bp, 20 predicted proteins | sample CV84metaG_FD_185977 | JGI IMG/M metagenome (GOLD analysis project Ga0256827, IMG submission 185977) | Hydrothermal vent microbial communities from East Pacific Rise, Pacific Ocean - CV84 | ecosystem: Environmental > Aquatic > Marine > Hydrothermal vents | place: Pacific Ocean: East Pacific Rise... | reverse complement strand
TTAGGAGTTGTCTCTTTACTACCTATTATCCTTTTTCCTACTTTTGGAGTTTTAGAGTTAAATGAGGTTACACCAAACTACTCTAAGTCGATTATTTTTCTCTTTTTGGGTGGATTTATGTTGGCGATTGCAATAGAGAAGATAAAGCTTCATCTCTACTTTTCAGCTAAACTTTTGAGCTATTTTCCAAAGACGGTTCTTGGTATTATCTATGCTTTGGCAATAACTTCAGCTCTTTTGAGTTCTATTTTATCCAATACAACTATTACCTTGATGTTAATGCCTGTCGCACTCTATTTAAGTGATAACCTTAAGTTGAAAATTCGGTTTTTGTTGGCAACAGCTTATGGTGCAAGTGTTGGGGGAATTTTAACACCTATTGGAACAGCACCTAACCTTATTTTATTAGGGTTTTTAGAGGATAAAGATCTTCCTGTGATGGCATTTGGAGAATGGGTTTACATGATGTTGCCTGTGGTAGCAATTATGTTAACGGTTATTCCTTGGCTACTTTCATTTGGTGTAAGAGATGAGTCAGTTGAGGGAATTGGCGATGAAGAAATACCTAAATTAGATGAACCTCAGAAACGCCTTTATGGAATTATTGTAGCTTTGGCTCTTGTTCTGGTAGGAAATACTTTTGCTAAACAGATTTTTGGATTTGCATTAGATGAAAAAATGGTACTTTTGGGATTTGGTCTTTTGATGTTTTTTCCTAAAATAGGTTTTTTAGATTGGGAAGATACTCGAAATATGCCTTATGAGATTATTATGCTTTTTGGAGCAGGCTTCTCTATTGCCACTGCATTTAGTACAACAGGATTGGCTTCAGATATTGCACATAAGTTAACATTTATTGCAGATATGCCACTCTTTTGGATGTTTATTTTTGTAGCTACTTTCGTGGCATTTTCAACAGAGGTTACCAGTAATACGGCATTGACTTCTATTGCAATTCCTATATTTTATGAGTTTGCCAAAGATATGCCCGCAGAGCAGGGTACGCTTCTTTTAATGGTTGCAACCGTATCTGCCAGTTATGCTTTTATGTTGCCTATTGCAACACCACCTAATGCTATTGTCATGAGTTCTAGAGTTATTCCTATTGCTCAAATGGCACGGGTTGGGTTTAAGGCAAATTTGATTGGTATTTTTGTTTTGGCTTGTGTGGCTTATTTTTTATGGGGTATGATGTTGTAAGGTCGGCAAAAGCCGACCTTCGTGAAGAGTCTATGCGTCGTAGATACTTGTTTTATCAAATTTCATTGCTAAAAGAGCATAAAAATGAACTCTATATTTACTTCGATTTGATGTTCCTAGCTCTTCACAAACCTCTTTAATCGCTTTATCTAGCTCTGCATCATCATTTGTCAATCCAAGTTTTTTCTTAAGAAAGTTTTTTTTCACTGTTGCCAGTTCATCAGGTTGTCCACAGGCTACAGTAGCTGTATCTTTATTATAGATTACAGGACCAAGACCTACAGTCACTTTTTTAATTAAATCTTCAGAAATAGTTAATTTTAATTTTTTTGCTTCAGCAATCATTGCTTCTATAATATCATCTCTTTTACTCATGGATAAAGGCTCCTTAAAATTACTGGTTTAATTGTACAAAATCTCTTGTACTTGCCCATTATATCAAGTTTAACTTTTATCTGAAGTATAGATAAATTAACTTTGTATAAATAACAAAATTTATTTTTTTATGTTATAATATACTAAATATTGTATGAAAGTGAAGTTTAAAATATGAAACATTGCATTGTAGGGGATGTCCATGGAGAGTACCGAGCACTTTTAAATTTGGTGGCGAAGACTCCTTCTGGTTCTCAATTGGTTTTTGTGGGTGATTTGGTTGATAGAGGTAGTCAGAGTGCTCAAGTTATACAGTTTATTAGAAAGCATAAATTAGCATCTGTTAGAGGAAATCATGAGGAGATGATGATTGAGTATGGCTCATCTTTTATCTATGCGGTAGAGAATAATCAACCAATAGAGCAAGAGAATAAGTGGTTACAAAACGGTGGAAAAGAGACACTTTTATCTTATGGTCTTGTGACTTTGAAAGGTAAAAAAATGGTTACACATGTATTTATTAAAGAGTTTCTTTTTCAATTTAAAGAGGATATAGAGTGGTTAAAAAGCTTACCTTTATACTTGGAACTTGATGCTAAACATCCTGTAACAGGTAGAAAGGTTGTTGTTTCTCATTCGGCTATTGATTCTGTTTGGAGTATACGAGATAAGCAGGAGTATGCGAATGTATTTAAAGAGACTGTACTTTGGAAAAGAACACCACCTCTTGATCAATCAAAAATTTTTAACGTTTTTGGACATACCCCACAAGCCTATACGGCAGATATGACAAAACACTATGTTAATATCGATACAGGATGTTATTTAAAAGAGAAAAAGGGCTATGGTCTGCTCTCTGCCTATTGTGTCGAGGGTGGAGAGGTCTACTCTGCTAGCGATATTAATTAAAGGAGGGATTATTTATGATTTACTCTCTATCCGAGCGAATTGAAGCTTTGGAGTCTATGAAAAAATATCCAAAGGAGCTTTATGCCGTGGGGAATCAAAGTCTCCTTCAGCGACCAAAAGTTTCAATTGTGGGAACACGAAGAGCTTCTCCTTATACTAAACATTTTACCTTTGGCTTAGCACAAGCCTTGGCTAAGAGAGGTGTAGTTATTGTTTCAGGTGTAGCAATGGGAGTTGATACGGTTGCTCATACTGGTGCAATGCCTCAAAATACAATAGCGGTTGTAGCCAATGGTTTGGATATTCGTTATCCTGCAATTAATAGAAACCTTATTATGGATATAGAGAGAGAGGGACTACTTATCAGTCAATTTCCTGCATCATTTAGAGCCACACCTTGGAGTTTTGTTGTTCGGAATGAGTTGGTTGTTGCTTTAGGAGATATTTTAGTTGTGACCGAAGCGGATGAGCGTAGTGGCTCTATGCGTTCTGTTGAATTTGCTCTGAAAATGGGAAAAGATATCTATGTTCTTCCTCAACGTATAGATGAAAGCAGAGGAACCAATCGGTTATTAGAAGAGGGGTTGGCAAAACCTATTTATAATATTGAGCAGTTTGCAAATATGTATGGTCTTGCTCCTACTAATGACTCTATTGAAAAAGATGAGTTTTTTTACTTTTGTCAAACCCTTCCTACGCTTGATTTAGCAATTGAAAAGTTTGATTCAAAGGTTTATGAAGCAGAGCTAGAGGGTCTTATCCGTATAGAGAACGGATTAGTCCACCTTGTCTAGAGACTCTTCTTTCTCTTCTACAATTGGGGTAGGGTGGACAATAGCACCATTGTATTCAAAGAAAAGATCTTTTTGATTAAGGTTGACATGGTGTTTTGTCTTGACAAATTTCATCTCATGACCATCTAGAAGATAGTCTTCTATGTTGTGGCTATGACTTTTCATCCATACAGGGTGTCGGCTGGTATTCAATACCCAGAAATCAGTATAGTCTATATCCTTACTATTTTGAATGCGTACACCATGAGAACGATTACTAGCAATTCCTTTGAGTAGAAAAATATCATGATAGTAGTCATCTCTACAGTGTTCTTCGAGTATCTCTCCTTTTCCATTCCTTGAAACATAGGCGATAATATCAATATTATCTGCTGTCTCTCGATTAATTATAGAGTAGAGCTCTTTTTTATTCTCAACCTCTTCCATTCCCTTAAAGCAGTGGTATGCATTAATATGACCTTTCAAAATAAGGTTCTGAAAATTATCAAAATAGAGCCGTTCATCTCGAATCTTTTTTTCTCTAATAAGGGTTGAAATTTTCTCTCCAAAACTTTTGCTTCGTTGAGATATATTTTTATTTAAAATAGGCTCAATATGTCTATCATTTAAGAGACCTATGTAGGCTAATAGATCATTAAGTTTATCGCCTATGTAGTTAAAGCTTCTACTTATAAAGTTATTTTTACCTAAGAGTTTTTCAAGCAGTGTTAATAGATAACTTAGCGCAAACACTTCTAGAATTGGTGCAAACCATGAGCTTGTCATCCATATAAATATTTTTGCAATCACAACCCATAGAGCTTTGAAAAAACCTATAACAAGTACTTTTAGCTCCATAAAAACAGCAACATGTGTTAGTACATCTGTTAGATACATAACCCATACACCTAAACCAAGAGGTAAAACGATAAGTACAAAGTTTTTTAATTTTGTTTTAAAATTAATAGCATTGTAGTATTGAAAAAGTTCCCGAAAAGGTTTTTTTAAGTGACTTAAAATATGTCTCTCTATCCACTTTGAGAGCATGTTGTCAATAAACCACCGTTTTATACCTAGAAGTAAACCTTGAAAAAGAGTAAGTGTTTTTATGAAATGAAGTAGTTTTAATTTACTTAAAAGCCATAATGACAAGAGGGAAGATTTAAAAATTAATACGATAGCAATCATATATCCCATGATATAGTTATAAGAAACTTCATGGACTTGAGAGAGGATTGCCATTATTCCTGTCGGAATAATAATGGCAAGTAGTGCTTTATATCGTCGTTTCATTAATTTTGATTAGTTCTCTTCAACAACATCTGTTGCGTAGACACCTGTAAGAGATTTCCATATAATTGAAGCGTTGAGTCCAATCCAAATAATAAAGGCTACAGAGAGTGTTCCTGCCCATCCCATCTGCGTTAGATTGCTAAATTGAATAACTCCATAAGAGTTAAGACCCCATAGGAAAGCACCTATAATAATAAGTACAAAAAATGTACCACTCCAACCTATACTTTGAAAAATTGATTTAATTGCTAAAATCCATACCCCAATCATGATAATAATAGCAAAAGGTGTGAATCCTGCTAAAATATCTTGCTGAGAGATATAGTGAATAAAGTGATGTCCTGTTGGATTCCATGTTCCTAGTGCTAGTCCTATCGACATAATGAGAGTTACCCACCATCGTAGAGTCTTTTCTGTTTTACCTTTTTTGGTTTTTTTTGTATTGGTTAAAATATCTGGAAGCATAGTTCTATTCCTTTGTTTATAATAAATTTAAAGAGTTAGAATTATATCAGATGAAAGAGTAAAAGAAGATTTTTAAGGTAAAAGTAATTGAGGAAGAAGAGAAAATCCCTCTTCTTGATATTAAGGAAAAAGAGAACGAATATCTTGAGTTAACTCTTTGTACGAAACTTCCCCGGGGTAAGTAAACTCAGTTACACCATCTTTTATAACGAGTGTATATGGTAAAATACCTGTCCATCCATAGGTGCTTTGAATATTATATTGTAGATTGGTTGCATCTTCCCCAGGAATAACAGAGTATTTTATTCGGTGTCTTCGTAGGAGATTTTTAGCTTCTCTTGGACTCATTCTATCCTCTACTTGAACGGCAACTATCTCTACATTATTTCGATATTTTTTATAAATTTTCCCCATAATTGGCATCTCTTTGATACAGTGTGAACAGTTCTTTCCAAACATCTGTAATACAACAACTTTACTAGGGTATTGCGGAAAAAGAAAACCATTGCTTCGCTCTACAATTGTAATTTTCTTTCCCTGTATACTTTTTAAATTATGTACCTCTCCGCCTTGATTGGTTGTTCTTTTTGGCTTCAGCTCTTGAGGTTTGATAGGTTCTTTTTGACAACTGTTTGGAGAGTTTATGTCATCAGTACATTCTACAGGAAGAGTCGCTAAAGGAGTAATTACTGTGGTTACTTGTTGAGTCACAGGAGCTACTTGCGATGGAGCGGTGATAACTGTTTTTTGGGGTATTGGTTGTTTTAAAGCTATTTCTGGAGTTTTTTTAGAGCTTATAAAACAGCCACTACTTAAAAATAGTGTTGCTGTCAAAATGGTTGTTTGAACAATTGTTGATTTTCTCATTTCTTCCCTTAGTGTTAAATCTTCCTGTCTCTATTTGGTTCTAAATTACTATTCGTTTAAATCTTTAACCAAAAATTCAAGCTCATCAAGTGTTAACTCTCCTGGATGAACATTTTGAACTTCGCCATATTTATCAATAGCAATAAGCAACGGTAGAGGGATACCTGTGGTATATCCAGCTCTTTGCGAGATATATGAAATGAAATCATTATGGTCTATTCCTGCAATAACATTATAGTTCATTTGATGCTCTTTTTGAAAAGCTTTTACTTCCTCTGTTGGATAGTTTTGAGCCTCTAGTGCAACAATAGCTAAATCATTAGGATGTTTTTTTATCAACTCTATAAATGTTGGTATCTCTCTTAAACAAGGTGGACATCTGTGTCCAAATAGTGTCAAGATTACAGCCTTACCTTTAAATTCTTTAAAATCAAGACCTTTTTTTGTATCTTCTACAGTTATTGTTTTTGCATCAGTTGTTGTTAATGTAAAACTGAGTGGCTTATCTTCTGCATTTATGAAAGTTGTTGATATAAAAGTTAATACAAGTATTAATAGAAATTTTTTCATTTATATTCCTTTGAATTATTATTTATTTTAAAACATTAAGTGTTAAAAGGTATGTTGAGATGTTTTAAAGATTAATTATACCCAATAAATCATGTATTTATTGTGTATAATTATGGAACTATGAGAGAAATGATTAAATTTAAGGCTATTTGATATTAGCTCTGAGTTCTATTTCTGCTACTACGGTTGGCTCCACCATTTCGGCTATCACGATTTCCACCAGAACGTCTATCTCCACTACGACCACGGTTACCGCCTCGGCTTCTGTTTCTACCTCGACCTCTACCTCGACCACCATTTTTGTCGCCACCTTTCCAGTTTTTAGCTCTCTCTATTAGAGCCTTGACCTCTTCGCTACCAAGACCAATAATGTCTTTACCTTTAACATCAATCTCCTCTTGAACAATGGTTGCTAGAAGATGAGCAATGGTTACAATGTCAATATCATGTTGAAGTGTTTTAACCATCTCTTTGGCAGATGAAGAGACAGTTGTTCCTGCAATTTTAGCCAATAAATCGCCATCTTTACGGCTTTGAACCTCTTGACGTGTTGGAATTACTTCTGAAATCATTACTGTTCCAACATCTTTTTCAATTCTTTTAATAGTTCTAAGCTCATTAGGAGATACTAAAGTAATTGCTTCCCCTTTGTTACCAGCACGACCTGTACGTCCAATTCTGTGAACGTAAGACTCTGAATCAAAAGGAATATGGTAGTTAAATACATGAGAAACATCGTTTACATCAAGACCACGAGCAGCAACATCAGTTGCAATGAAAATCTCTACCAAACCTTGTTTAAATGAACGGATTGTATGTTCTCTTTGCTTTTGCTCCATATCTCCATGTAACGCAGCTACTTTAAATCCTTGTGCTGTCATATAAGATGAGAGTCTATCAACCTCTTTTTTCATTCGACAGAAAATAATACATTTATTAGGATTTTTGTAATCAATCAATCTTAGAAGAGCATCATCTCGTTCATAATCTGCAACGACATAGAACATTTGAGTAATATCGGTATTGGTTCGCTCTTTTTTTGTAATAGTTACAGATTTTGGACTGTTCAGAATCTGTTCCGCAAGAATTTTAATCTGTTTTGGCATCGTTGCTGAAAACATAAGTGTTTGACGGTTCTCTGGAAGGAATGTAAAAATATTTTTAATCTCATCGAGGAATCCCATATCCAGCATCTCATCCGCTTCATCCAAGATGACAAATGATGGATTAATTTGAATTCTTTTAGACTTTAATAGATCTTGTAGCCTTCCTGGAGTAGCTACAATAATGTTGGCTTGTTCTATTCTATCAATTTGTCTATTGTATGCGGTTCCTCCATAGACAGTTGCTGTTTTTAGTCCAGCAGTTTTACCAAAACGGAAAAGTTCATCAGATACTTGCATTGCTAATTCACGAGTAGGAACGATTACCAGTGCCTCAACACCTTTGTTTCCTGTCATCTGTTGAATAACTGGTAAACCAAATGCAGCTGTTTTTCCTGTACCTGTTTGTGCTTGACCGATTAAATCATGTCCCTCTAAAATAAGAGGAATTGCATCAGCTTGAACAGGGCTTGGTTCTTTAAATCCAGCAGCCTCAATGGCTTGATTAAGGGTATCTTTAAAATTAAATTCGTTAAATGTCATATAGTCGCTTCTTTATAGTAGTTTTTTTTAGGGTACAGTGGTATACATATCTTAAAATAAAATAATTTTGTGCTATGGTGTCGTTTGACCCCAATTTTTGCATCTGATACCAAATTATCACACGTTTAATGTGGATTGTTGTTATGCTTAGAGGTAGGGATTGGTTAAAAGCCCTAAAAATAAGAGAATTTGATATACTCTTGCAGAAATTTTGCGAATTATAGCAAAATTATTAAGATAAAGATAGTGCTATTTGGTATAATGGAAAAAAAATATAATAAAAGGTTACAAAAATGATAAAGAAGAGTATATTGTTATCGTGCATACTTGTTCTAACGGCTTGTGCTAATGAGAACATGAGTATCGCCCCTGACTCATCCATTTCCCAAAAAACAGTTGAAGAGAAGATTGGATCAATGTTAATGGTTGGATTTATGGGGACATCTGCACCATGGAATAGTCAAATTTGTAAAGATATTAGAACATATGATTTAGCAGGAGTTATTCTATTTGATGTAAATCCTGTAAATCATAAAAAGCCTAAAAATATATCAACTCGATGGCAACTTTCTCAACTAACTAAGGAGTTACAAGCATGTAGCAAAGATGGAAGATTATTAATTGCTGTTGATCAAGAGGGTGGTAAAGTTCAGAGATTAAAGAGTAAGTATGGTTTTTATGGGAAGTTTCCCAAAGCCAAAGATGTTATTCGGTTGAGTGATCAAAAGGTTAAATGGCACTACGAGAAGATGGGAGCAGAGTTGGCTACGGCGGGGATTAATTATAATTTAGCACCTGATGTGGATTTGGCGATTAATAAACGAAATCATGTTATTTATGGATTGGGTCGTTCATATGGTGCTGATCCAAAACAGGTGGTTCACTATGCCTCTATTTTTATGAATGCGATGCATGATAACGGAGTATTGACTTCACTCAAGCATTTTCCCGGTCATGGTTCCTCTTTGGGGGATACACACAAAGGCTTTGTTGATGTAACCAAGTTATGGCAAAAAAAAGAGTTAGAGCCTTATCGTATGTTAGCTAAGACTCAAACTATTGATAGTGTTATGGTTGCACATGTATTTAATAAAAAGCTAGATAGTCGATATCCTGCAACACTTTCAAAAAAAGTGGTAAAAGGGCTTCTTCGTCAGAAGTTTGGATTTGATGGGGTTGTGATTACAGATGATTTACAGATGGGTGCTATTAATAAAAAATATGGATTACGAAATACTCTAAAATTGGCTATTAATGCAGGAGATGATATTTTACTTTTTGGAAATCAACTCTCGGTAAAGAGTATGGTAAAGACAAAGACTTTGGTTAATACAATAAAAGGTCTATTAAACCGTGGAGAGATTAAGCTTTCAGATATAGAAGCTTCAAATATTCGCGTTGAACGATTAAAAGCAAAGCTTTAGTATTTTAAATTATGATGAAATCTTTTTATGATTTTAAAGCCATAGATATTAGAGGCAAAGAGCACAAAATGTCAGAGTATAAAGGTAAGGTACTTTTGATTGTTAATGTAGCCAGTCAATGTGGCTTTACTCCACAGTATAAAGCACTTCAACGGCTTTATAGCAAATATAAAAATAGAGATTTTGAAGTTTTAGCTTTTCCCTCAAATCAGTTTAGAGGGCAAGAGCCAAAGAGTGAGATAGCTATTGAACAGTTTTGTCAAGTGAATTATGGGGTAACTTTTCCTCTTTTTAGCAAAATTGAGGTAAATGGTAAAAATACCCATCCTCTTTATCAATTTTTAAAAAAAGAGGCAAAAGGTTTTCTTGGAACCCAAAGTATAAAATGGAATTTTACAAAGTTCTTGATTGATCGTGATGGGAATGTTGTTACCCGTTATGGATCAACTGTTAAGCCTCAAGAGATTGAGCCAGATATAGAGACCCTTTTAAAAGAGTTTGTTCTTACTGTATAGAGTTTCTTGGGACATTACTGGGAAACTCTCCCTCATTATAATAGTAAGGATGAGTTTTTTCCTCTTTTCTCTTTTTCCAAGGATTTTCTGATATTTTTTTATGTTTCTTTGCCAAAAGTCTATTTTTAGAGTTATCTATCTCCTCTTGAATAAGTGCTTGATCATACTTATAATTATATCTATATTCTATTTGCTTGTTATTTCTAGGCTTAAAATTATAACGCTTTTCTCTACATGTTTTATAGTTATTGGGTTGGTAGTTACTATATTTATTATAGCTTATTTCCTTGTTTTGGCGAGCCACACAACCAGAGAAAATAGAGATAAGAAGAGGAGTAATAAGTAGAAAAGTGCTTTGATTTAGAAATCTCTGCATAGGTTTATCCTTTTATAATTTATTATTGCTTAAGTATATACTATAATTTATTATCTTAAGTTTAATTTTATATTTACTTTAATTTATAGAGATAATCTTCGCAAGGGGAGTAAAAAAAATAAAAAAATTAATCAGATAAGCTTACTCTTAGATAATTAAGTATAAAAGTAGAGACACAAACGCAATGAGTTGCGTAAAACTGATGATATAGGAGTCTTAATGACAAATGAAACTATCTTAGAAGCACTAAAAAGTGTAACTTATCCAGGGTTTACAAAAGATATTGTAACTTTTGGATTTGTAAAAGATGTAAAAGTTGAAGGCGATAAGGTATCTATTCTTGTAGATATTACTTCATCTGCACCTGAAGTGAAAGCTCAGATTACGGATGAAGCAACTGTTGAGCTTAAAAAATTGGGCTTTTTAGCTGTTGACGTAACAATCAAAGCACCACAAGCACCAAAACAGATGAGTAATTCTGTAAGTGGTAAAAATATTGCACCACATGTAAAGAATTTTGTTATGGTAAGTTCAGGAAAGGGTGGTGTTGGTAAATCAACTACTTCTGTAAATATTGCTATTGCTATGGCAATGCAAGGTAAAAAAGTAGGTATTCTAGATGCAGATATCTATGGGCCAAATATTCCTCGGATGATGGGATTACAAAATGTTAAGCCTGAAATTCAAGGAAACAAAGTTCAGCCTCTGCAAGCTTATGGTGTAGAGATGATGTCAATGGGTTCTTTGATGGAGGAGGGACAGTCTCTTATATGGAGAGGTTCAATGATTATGAAAGCAATTGAGCAGTTCTTAAGAGATATTTTATGGTCAGAGTTGGATGTCTTAGTTATAGATATGCCTCCAGGAACAGGAGATGCTCAATTGTCATTGGCTCAATCGGTTCCTGTGACAGCAGGTATTGTTGTGACAACACCTCAACAGGTAAGCCTTGATGACTCTAAACGTTCATTAGATATGTTTGAAAAACTTCATATTCCAATTGCTGGTGTGGTTGAAAATATGAGTGGATTTATCTGTCCTTCATGTGAAACTGAATCTGATATCTTTGGAATGGGTACAAGTAAAGAGGTTGCAGCTTCTTATAATGCAGAACTTATGGCACAGATTCCAATAGAACCAGCAATTAGAATTGGTGGAGATACAGGTAAACCAGTTATTTTCCATAACCCAGATTCTGAAACAGCAAAACGTTATCAAACAGCTGCGTCTAATCTATTGGCATTTATTGATAAAGTTAATGCAGAGGGTGGGGCAGATAATTCTGCTGTTCAACCAACAACACCTCCAGGCGTATCTGCTTGTAGTACAGGTGCAGCAGCGTCTCAACCTGAGCCATCAGGTGGCGGATGTGGTTGTAGTTAGAGTGTAAAAAAGAGAAGAAGGTTTTTATCCTTCTTCTTTTAGCTATTTTGAGTAGTTATAATAGCATTAATAAGTTTCTCTTCTGTAACAGGCTTAACAATAAATGCACTAGCCCCCAGCTCCTTTATCTCTTTAATCCTTAAATCATTTGAAGAGACAGCAATAATAGGAATATCATGTGGCTTTTGTAGATAGTGTCTTAAGAACTCTGCCCCATTCATATTTGGCATTTCAATATCTAGTAAAATTAGCTGTAAATCATTATGTTCTTCACATCGTTTGAGTGCATCATGTCCATCAATTGATTCAATAATTTCAATTTGATAGAGTTTCTTTTTTAGTAAAGAGATAAGTAAACGACGATTAATATAGTCATCATCTACTATTAAAATTTTAAAAATCATTTATTATCCTCGGTATTTTTGAATAAGTTGTTCAATACGTTCACGTTTAATAATCCCGATTTGAACCTCTTTTATAAGTTTGTTATTATAATAGTCATTATTGGGTTGGTTAAGTGTCAGCATAATAACGTTCATATTTTGGTGCTGTTTTTCTAAAGTTTCATGGTTAAACTCTTCAAGTTCTCTATCAATCAAGAGAATATCATATTGAGGTTTACTAATATAGTTTTCTAACTCTTCAATATATTCAACAATTTCAATTTCATAGCCCATGTTGCTGATAACCTTAGAGAGTATTTGTGCTTCTAAAGGGTTCTTTTTTGCAATAAGAATGATTTTTTTCTCAGCTATCTCCTCTTTTATTTTTTCTTCTGTTATATCTGTTATATTAATAAGACTCTCACTCTCTTCATCATCAAGAAGAAGCATGAGACCATTGCTCGAGAGAGAGTCTCCCCCTTTGGTAAGGTTTTTATTATTTTCAGGTGTATCTATGGTTGCCTCGTCTATTCCTCCCTTTACTTTTAAAAACTTTTTTAAAATAAAGAGCAGTTCATTGGTCTCTATTGGTTTAGGAATATACTCATCAAGACCTTCACTAATAAATCGTTCACGGTCTCCATTAAGTGCATTTGCAGTTAATGCAATAATAGGTGTATGCTTTAATTCCTCTTCAATCTCATAATTAATAATTTCATGGGTTGCTTCAACACCATCCATAACAGGCATTTGAATATCCATAAGAATTAAGTCATAGTTTTCACTTTTACGTTTTTCAAATGCTTCTAATCCATTGTTAGCAAGCTCTACCTTAACACCATATCGTAAGAGAATTTGTTTAATAAGTTTTTGGTTAATAAAGTTATCTTCTGCGACTAAAATATTTCCTTGAAACTGAATATCTTGGAATGGAAACTCTTGTTCCGTTGCTCTTAACTCCTCCTCTTGCTCCTCCTCTTCTATAGAGATAGAGGTCAAGCCTTGAATAACTTTTGTTGGAGTTAAAGGTTTATATAGAACCTTTGTTCCATGAAGATTTAATGACTCAAGTTTATCTCTATTAGAGAAGCTTGTGAGTAGAATGACTTTATTCGAGTGTAGTTTATGAATGGTATTGAGTAGCTCTTCATTACAGTCATCTACATCTATCCATATACTTTTAATTTTTTTATTCTCATTACACTCTTTTAGATTGGCAGGTGTTCTAAATAGTTGCGTCTCTATATGATAATAATCAAGATATTGAGCAAGATAGATATCTTGTTGAATTGGTACATCATAGTTAAATTTACAAATACTAATCTCTTGAAAAGGAGGATTTAATCCAAGCTCTGTACTCTCTAAAACCTCTTCAAATGTTATATTAAAGTAGAATCGTGTTCCCTTCTCTTTTTGGCTCTCAAGCTCTAGTTTTGAACCCATAAGTTCTAAAAATTTTGTGGAGATTGTTAGACCTAAACCTGTTCCTCCATATTTTCGTGTAATAGAGACATCGGCTTGTGTAAAGGCATTAAAAACATTAAGCTGTTGCTCTTTTGTCATACCCACACCATTGTCTTGAATAGAGAATGACAACTCAGTTTGGTTTTCAATAGAAGAGACTTTTTTTATCTCGACAGAGATTTTCCCACCCAAATCAGTAAATTTAATAGCATTACTTAGGAGGTTAATGATGACCTCTTTAATTTTAACAGAGTCTCCTAGGAGCTTTTTATTGATAGATGGATCTAAGAAGAAGTTGAGCTCAATATTTTTTTCTGAAGCACGTACTCCATAGGTTTCTACTGCATTTTCAAACTCAACAATAGGGTCAAAGACTACCATTTCAAGCTCAGTTTTATTACTCTCTATTTTAGATAAATCTAGAATATTATTTATAATACTTAAGAGGTTTTCTGAACTCTTCTCTATAATATTGGTAAACTCTTTTTGCTCACTGTTGAGCTTTGTGCTTTTTAGAAGTTCTGTAAATCCTACAATCCCATTAAGAGGAGTACGAATTTCATGAGACATATTAGCTAAAAATAGAGATTTTGACTCATTTGCTTCAAGTGCTTCACGTTTATCTGCTTTAGCATTTTCAATAAGTAGCTCTATGAACTTATATGCCTCTTGCATTCCTTTACTACTATGAAGATTAATATCTTTTACTGAAGTGATACTTGAACCCTCAAATCCATTATCGGACTCTTGTACCGCATTGTTTAGAATCTCTTCTAAATCTTTCATATTGTTACGTAACTCATTACGTGTCATGGTTCCTATGATAGTTAATACCAATGCCAGAAGTGATAGAAAAATTGCAGAGCCAAAGATAATATACTCTCTCTCTATTGCAGATTGAATCTTTTGATTTAATTGTCTCTCTATTTTAGATTCTATTGTATACAGTTGTTTTAGTTTATTGTTATTGCTTTGAAACCACTTCTCTGTACTTATTGTAAATGCTCCATCTTGAAGATTTTTTTGAACTTGAAGATAAAGGCTTGAGATATTATTTAAATCTGTTTTAACTTTTGGTTGATTAATATAGACTTCAATCTCTTCTTTTAATATAGAATCTTTAATATACTGTGTTTGAAATCTATTACTATTTGTTTGAATTTTATTCAGAAAACTACGTTCCATATCATTTAGAGCTATTTTTTTTGTTATAAAATAACTTAAATAGTCACGTTGAAGGCTTATGTAAAAAATATCGTTGCTTATATCTAAAAGTGTATTTTTTATAGATTCACTATCTGCGTTTAAATCAATTTTTAAATTCTCTATTTTTTTTTCAAAAAGAGGCGTTACAACTTGGTCACTATAGTTATCATGGAACATGGCTCGAAAATTTATTCTCTCTGTTCGAAAATTTTGACGAATTGTATTTAGGTTTGCAAGTAGTGGTTCGAGTTTAGAGCTTAAACTGCTGTTTGTACTCTTTATGACTCTATCACTTTTAGCAATTTGTTTCTCTAGTGCCTGTTTATCATGCTCTTTACCAGAGGCAATAGCTATAGAAGCAATACCTCTTTCGGTACTTATAGTTGCAATAAGTTGATTAAGTTTTTGATTCTCATTTAAGAGTTTTTTTGCCTTTGTATCTGTTTCTGATTGGGTGTAGGAGTTATACATAAAATAACTCGCAATAAGAAAAAGCAGTAAAAGGGGAAGTGTACTAATAAGTCTTAGTCTGGTATAGAGTTGCACTGTAATCCTTTATATTTATGCTCTGTCAAGTTGTTTCATGTAGTCTTCTAAAGAGAGAAAATGCCCCCAGTATCTAACAAGCAGTCCTTCTATTTTATTATGCTCTGTACAGAATTGTATCTCTTCCAATATGTCCGCTAATTCATTGATTCGCAAGTTACTTGCTGCTCCTTTGAGTTTGTGTCCTAGTTCATGAATATTATCCATATCTTTTTGATAATAAGAGGTGAGAAGGTGATCTTTATCTTGTTTTGCTTGTTCAATAAAATCATCAACAAACTCCTCAATTAGAACAACAGGTAAATTTAACTCATCAGCAGCGGTCTGAGGACTATATGAGATAGGTAGTGCTGAGACATTATCCAAGTTAATCTCTTTAATCTCATTTTTAGGTTTAGTTACCGTTGGAATAGGGGGAGCTTTCTCTTCTATCTCTGTAGGTTTACTCTCTTTACTTTCGATTTTTTCTGTCGGAGGAACATTTTTAAGAAGTTCTGTAAATCGTGCATTAAGAATCTCCTCTTTATTCTCCTCTTCAAAGTGATCTTCTTCAAATAAGTTTTCAATATCTTCATCATCAGGTTTCTCTAGGGTTAAGAGTGCAAGTTTGGTATAGTATTGGTCTATTAGAGGCATACGCTCACGATGTGAAAGTTTTTTAATTTTTAAAAGTAAAATATTAATATGAGGTATTTTAAGTGTTAATGCAAGATTTGATAAGTTTTTTATAACTTTATCATTCCCCTCTAATAAACGTTTCTCATCAATGATAGATTGATCAATAAAGCTATCAAGGTAGAGTTTATAGTCATCGACTGTTAATCCAATCTCTTCTGAAATTTTTTCTACATCTAAGTAGATTGCTTTATAGTTTGTTTTAAACTTTTTGCCCTTAGAGTTTCGTTCAATAGTAACATTACTTAATCCAATTAGGTTAAAAACACCTGATTCCCCCTCTGCACTACTAAGAGTAAAATCTGCATCAATAGTTTGATTTTTTTGAACGATAGAGATTTTGTTGTTTTCTAGCTTACATGCTTTAATAATATCTGCTTCTATCAACTCATTAAATTTTTTAAATCCTAAAATTTCGATAAATGATCTATCTGCCATTATTAGTTTGTTATCGTCATTATATCCGTAATACATCTGTTTGCCTCACTCTTTTTTTATATATTATACTGAGCATATCGCTCGATTTCTTCTTCCATATTTAGTCTTGATGTTGGTTTATGTACAACAATGAATCCGATAACTTTTCCATCATTATCATGTTTTACTGTACAGTGAATATCACTCCAAAAGTACATTCCATCACGACGCATATTTTTTAAGGTACTAAACCACTGTTTTAACTCTTTTTTAGTAGACCAAAGGTTATTATATATAATGTTTGGTACATCTGGATGTTTAAAAATTGAATGGTCTTTACCTATAAGTTCTTCTTTTCTAAATCCTGTTACTTCACAAAAATTTTGGTTGGCGTAACTGATTACCCCTTGTAAATTAATTTCATATATTAAATTTTTTGTAAAAGTATATTCAACATCTAATGCTATTGGTCGATGCACATTATTCCTTTGTATGGGTTATAAACCTAGAGATAACTTTATTATAAAAAAACTAAATTTTATATTAATGCAATCTTATTTAATTATATTAATATAGTTTGAAAAGTTTTAAATTACATTAAATAATAAATGGTGTTCTCTTATAGATATAAAAGATTATTATTTAACATATTATGTTTTTAGTATTTTAGCAATTTTTTCACTGCTAGCGACTGAAATTTCACTATAAGTTGCTTCATTAATTGCTTGAAAAGTTCCAAAGTAATTTAGTAATTTTTTTACAGTAGCTGGTCCTATCCCTTTTTTTTGTAATAGAGAAATTTTTGTATCCTCTTTACGCTTTTTTTTCTGATGATATGTTATTGCAAATCGGTGTGCCTCATCACGTTGGCGTTGTACCCATTGCAGACGTTTATCTGTTGTTTTGAGTTGAAAAACAGACTCTTTTGTATATATGAGATCTTTGGCTGAACCCTTTGCTCTATGGGCTTTTGCATCAAGCTTTTCTTTGGCTATGGCAATAACGTTTAGATGAATATTAAACTCTTTTAAAAGTTTAACTGCCAACTCTCTTAATGTCTCTCCTCCATCTAAAATCCATAAATCTGGTAGTGAATTTTTAGAAAAACTATTAATCCTGCGAATCAGCATCTCTCGCATCTGTCCATATTCATCTTTGCTCTTTAGCTCATAGTGGCGATAATCTTTTTTCAACCATTCCCCCTCACTCCAGACAACCATTGCCCCTACTGTTGCTACTCCCATCATGTGGGAGTTATCGAAGCTTTCAATTCGATAAGGTATTTTATCTAGTTCAAAAATATCTGCAATTTTAGCTTCAATTCCATCTTTTATATTACTTGTTTTTAATACCTCGTAGGCATTTTTTTGTGCTAATTTAATGAGTTTAGATTTACTACCTCGTTGGGGCAGAATAATCTTAATCTTTTTGGAGAAGCGTTGAGTTAAAAGCTCAGAGAGCTTATCCTGATCTTCAAAAGTATCTGCGACTAAAATAGTATTTACTATTTGTGGTGTCTCTTGAGTATAGAATTCAAGTAGAGCCTGTTTATATAACTCATTTACATCATAATTTTCTGACTCTCTAAAAGTAGAAAAAGAGGATGAAATTATTTTTCCCTGTCGCATAAAGAGTTTAACCAAAACACCTCTATTTTTGCCGATTACAATAGCAAAAATATCCATATCCTCTTCTGATGCCAAATCAATATTGGACTTGATGGTTAGTGATTCAATAGTTTTGATGTTATCACGTAGTTTGGTAGCCTCTTCAAAGCGTTCATCTATTGCAAGGGCAACCATTTTATCATGAAGAGCTTTAATTAAGGTGTTACGTTTGGTAATAGATGTTTTTACCTCTTCTACTACTTTATAATACTCTTTTGTTGTAACTTTTTTTTCACATGGAGCGAGGCATTTTCCTATTTGATAAAAAAGACACGCTTCTCCTTCTCGTAAACAAGATTTTTTTTGAACCAATGGAAAAATTTCGTAAATAGTATCAAGCAGTACTTTTCCTCCTGTTGGAAATGGTCCATAATAGAGTATGTTTTTACCTTTAACTACTTTTCTCGTGAGTTCAAAACGAGGAAAAGGTTGGTTCTCATCTATGTAAATATACGGATAGGTTTTATCGTCACGAAGTAGTATATTATATTTTGGATTGAGCTGTTTTATGAGAGAGTTCTCTAAAATAAGAGCATCTGCTTCGGTATCTACAACTATATACTCAACTTTGACGGCTTGTTTTAGCATACGAGAGATACGTATTTCTAGAGTAGGGTTAGGATGAAATTCGGGGGTAAAACGCCAATAGCTTCGTATTCTATTTTTAAGGTTTTTTGCTTTGCCTACATAGAGTAGTCTATTATCGCTATCAAAGTATTGATAGACTCCTGCACTATTAGGTAAATTTTGAATGGTATGGTGTAATGCTTCTTTCATCTCTCTTTAGCCATAATTATTTAATCTGTTTCTCAATCGAGGCTCTAATTTTATTGAATACTTCAATTAACTCTTGGTCTTTAGTTTCAATAGTAAAATCTCCTAGAGATAGCTCCTTATAATAAGGAACTGTTGATATTATCTTTTTCTCTTTTATAATAGAGAGATGCTTTGAGTTAAATAAAATGACTTTAGAAGCTTTTAAACTTTTACACTTTGGGTCTTGTTGACTCAACATACTTAATATACTTCTTAACAAATCTTTATTATAATTTAGCTCCATTTTAAATCCAGGGTGTGAGAGTGCTACAAATAGGGTATTCTCTTTGATGTAGACAAAAGCAATGGCTTTTTTGAACTTGGGGCTTAAAAGGGAGATAAACTTTTGATAACAGTAGTGACTCTTAAGTAATTTAAACTGAGGTAGGGACTGAATATGCGAAAGTATAGTATTAGCTTGTTTCATAAAGTAATTATAGCATCTCTTTGCTGTGTGATATTTTTAGGTTGTGGGTATAAAGCTGACCCTTATTGGGAAGAGGACTCTTCCCAAAAAAAGATACTCTCTTCTGTAGAGGATTAGCTTTCTATAACGGTGTCAATAGCTTTTGGGGTTTTGGTAGAAGGTTGTTTAGGCTCTTCATACATTGCCATGCTACCAATGACTCTACCTCCCTCTTCAGTTTTAATATTTTTTACAGATATCTCTCCGTTTACAAATCCATTCGATCCAACAGACAATAGCTCTGATGCAGATATTTTCCCCTCGACTGTGCCGTTAACTGTTATATGTTTACTTCGTAAAGATTTGGTTTTAATTTTTCCTGTTGGTGTAATATTAATAGCATTCTCAGCAAGAACATCTCCTAAAATCTCGCCACTTAATGTTACTTTATTGGCATGAATAGTGTTGGTAACATATCCATGATGCATAATATCTAAATCGTTACATGTAATGCTCCCATTTACATTACCACTAACTTTTACTTTTTGTGCGGTGATAGCTCCTGTAACTGAACCATGTTGCCCTATGACTACATTATTTACAGTAATATCCCCTTTTAGTGTTCCTTCAATAATAATAGAATCGGTTCCTGAAATGTTTCCCTCTATTATAATATTTTTTGAAATAGTCGTTCCTCCTGCTGGTGCTGGTTTCGATTTTTTCTCCTGTTTTGGTTGAATGTTTTTCACTGTTGCTTTACTCTCTTTATCTTTCGAAAAAAATGCCATGTTATCCTCCATATCTATGTTTCTATGTACTTTAATAGTAACAAAATGAAGCTTAACTGTATAATGAAAATTAAAATTCGTCATGGAAAACTACCAATAAATGCTCTTTCTCAATGGTGGATGCTTTTTCTCTATAGATTAATGTTGAATCATGTGGAAAATAATAAAAACCTAAATAAATCTTGATTATAATGAAATTCTATTTTGACGTAATTCTTATAAAAAAAGGTAGGGTAGAATGAAGCGATATGATGTATTGATAATTGGGGCAGGTATAGCAGGACTCTATGCTGCGATGAAGCTCCCTAAAGAGAAAAAAGTTTTGGTAGTTTGCAAGGATATTCCATGGGAGTGTAATACCTTTTATGCTCAAGGGGGAATGGTCACCGCTCTAGATGAAGAGGATATTGCTTTACATGTTGAAGATACTATGTCTGCAGGAGCATATCATAATGATGAAGAGGCTGTAGAGATTCTTAGTCGTACCTCTTTGGATACAACGAAAGACATTATTGAAAAAGGGATGGAGTTTGATGTTGATGATGAGGGGAATATTGTCTATACCAAAGAAGCGGCTCACTCAACAGAGCGTATTGTACATGCGGGAGGCGATGCAACGGGTCGTTATATGCACTATTTTATGATGGTTCAAAATCAACATCAGTTACAACGCAATACCTTGGTCTATGATTTATTGATTGAAAATGGTCGATGTTTTGGTGCAAAAGCGTTAGTAAACTATGAACATAAAACAATTTTGGCAGATGATGTTATTATTGCTTCTGGTGGAGTAGGCTCACTCTATGAGTACAATACCAACTCTCGAACAGTATCGGCAGATATTCATGGTATCTGTGTAGAAAAGGGGATAGAGTTGGTTGATATGGAGATGATGCAGTTTCACCCAACGGTATTTGTAAAGACACCTTTTGCTCGTAAGTTGCTTCTTACTGAGGCACTACGTGGCGAAGGGGCACATGTTGTTTCTGAAGATGGACGACGATTTCTATTTGATTATGATGAGCGAGGCGAATTGGCCAGTCGTGATATTGTCAGTCGTGCTATTTTTGATCATAAACGTAAAACAGGGGAAGAGGTCTATTTGGATTTTTCTATGTTTGAAGAGGAGTGGTTCTCTAAACGTTTTCCCAATATTACACGAAGCTTTGAAGCGATTGGTTATAGTTTTCCTCAAGATAGAGTTCCTATCTCTCCAGCTTTTCATTATGCAGTGGGAGGAATCAAGTCTGATACAGATGGATGTGTCGAAGGTATTGAGGGACTCTACGTTATTGGAGAAGCTGCTTGTACAGGAGTTCATGGAGCCAATCGATTGGCATCAAATTCTCTATTAGAGGGAGTTGTTTTTGCGAAAAGGGCAGTTGACCATCTATTGAATAAAGAGCGTATTGATGTGGAGGTTCCAAACTTTGATAAAGAGTATAAAAATATTGTTGCTCATGAAAATGATAAGATCTATAAACGTCGCTTACGAAAAATTATGTGGGACGATATGGGTGTTATTCGAACCAAAAAAGGGCTACTCAAAGCAAAAAATGCAATATATGATATGAAAAATAGAGATATTGGACGACTTTTAGAGCTTCGCCTTAATACAGCTTCAGCCATTGTAGAGGCTGCTTTAAAGCGAAAAGAGTCACTAGGAACACATTATATTGAAAATTAATATATACTCATAAGCTTTAAGAACTAACTGTTACAAAATTGCTTGATTCCTCTATTTTAAGAGGCTCTGATTTTATAGTTATGAA
>Ga0256827_10000637_pt1 | contig 21951 bp, 26 predicted proteins | sample CV84metaG_FD_185977 | JGI IMG/M metagenome (GOLD analysis project Ga0256827, IMG submission 185977) | Hydrothermal vent microbial communities from East Pacific Rise, Pacific Ocean - CV84 | ecosystem: Environmental > Aquatic > Marine > Hydrothermal vents | place: Pacific Ocean: East Pacific Rise... | reverse complement strand
TAAGAAATGGTAAAAAACTAGCAGATGTTAGAGCTGATGCCAAAAAGATGGGTTATACTGACGACACAACTATGTATGAAATTCTTTATGAGAAAAAAGGTAAAGAGTACAAAATTGATATGGATAAATTCCCTCAAAAAGGTTACGACAACTCTGACTGTAATGGAGATAGCCGTAATGTAAAAGGTAGTGATGGAAAAGTCTTTAAGGGTTGTGGATTTATGGTTCATGAATATCTATTTGAAGAGTATGCATCATTTGGACGAGGACATGGGCATGACCTTGCACCATTTGAAGTTTACCACAAAGTACGTGGTCTTAAGTGGCCTGTTGTTGATGGAAAAGAGACTCAGTGGAGATTTAATGCGAAGTACGATCCTTATGCAGCGAAAGCAGTTAAAGCATCTGGAAACGGTTCAACCCATGCATTCTATGGTCCATTGGCGAAAAACCTACTCCAAGGTAGTCTAAAAGGTCCAGATAAAACAAAAGGTAAACTAGCACTTAAAAACAAAGCTAAAATCTTTGCACGACCATACATGGATCCACCAGAGATGCCAGATGAAAAATATGATACATGGTTATGTACAGGACGTGTTCTTGAGCATTGGCACTCAGGTACAATGACAATGCGTGTTCCTGAGCTATTTAGAGCGGTTCCAGAGGCACTATGTTATATGCACCCTAAAGATGCAAAAGAGAAAGGTCTTAAACGTGGAGAACTCTGTTGGGTTGAATCACGAAGAGGTAAAGTTAAAGCAAGAGTTGAAACTAGAGGTCGTAACAGACCTGCTCAAGGATTGGTATTTGTACCTTGGTTTGATGAGAAAGTATTTATCAACAAAGTGTGTCTTGATGCTACTTGTCCAATGTCTAAACAGACAGACTACAAGAAGTGTGCCGTTAAGATTTATAAGGCATAACTAGATGGCTAACTCTGACAACAATAGACGAAAGTTTATGGCAACGACTCTTCAAAGCGTAGGTCTTACGGCTCTTGGTGGATTGTTGTGGAGTGGCTATACAGATGAAGTGAAGGCATCACCATTAGTACTACGTCCACCTGGTGCATTACCTGAAGAGGATTTTCTGAAGGCGTGTATTAAGTGTGGTCTTTGTGCCGAAGCATGTGTCAACCGAAATAGCAACAAAAATAGTGATGGAACACAAAGAGCAGGAACACTCAAAATGGCAAAAGGTGGCGACCATCGTATGATTGGAACACCATTTTTTATCCCTACAGAAGTTCCATGTTATATGTGTGACGATATTCCATGTGTACCTGCCTGCCCATCGGGAGCTTTAGATATGCCAAGTTTAATTAATGAGAAAAAAGAGCTTGATATAAACCTAGCCAATATGGGGTTAGCAGTTGTACACAAAGAGTCATGTGTCGCCTTTTGGGGAATACAGTGTGATGCTTGTTACCGAGCATGCCCAATTATGGACGAAGCCATTACCCTAGAATATCAGAAGAATGAACGAACAGGAAAACATGCATTTTTACTTCCTATTGTTCACTCTGATGTCTGTACGGGGTGTGGACTTTGTGAAAAAGCATGTATTACAGAGGAGCCTGCAATTTTTGTTCTTCCTGTAGAGCAAGCAACAGGTAAAGCTGGAGACCACTACGTAAAAGGTTGGGATAAAGCCGATCAAGAGCGTGTGAAAGATGCCAAAGAGATTAAAACAGAAACAGAACGAAGCCAAAAAGAGGCGAGCGATTACTTAAATATGGAGGTAGACTATTAATGAAAAATATGAAATATCTACTCCTTAGAAGAGTCACACAGTTTCTAATTCTTTTTTTATACTTTGGAGCCAATGCTTATGGATGGCATATGTTAGAGGGAACATTTGGAACCTCTCATCTTTTTGGGATTATCCCTCTAGCTGACCCGTATACTACGGTTCAAGTTCTAGCCTCAGGATTTGTCCTTGGAGCAGATGTTCTTTTAGGTGCATTAATTATTACTGTTTTTTATATGGTTGTTGGAGGACGAGCGTTTTGTAGTTGGGTCTGCCCTATTAATATGGTAACCGACCTAGCCAACTGGATTCGACGAAAACTAAAGCTAGATAAAGAGGAGGTAAATTACCGTTTCTTAAAACGAAGAACCCGCTATTGGATTATGGTCTTAGGTATTATTGTCTCAGCTGTAGTAGGTGTTGCAGCGTTTGAGGTACTAAGTCCTATTACCATTATGCAAAGAGGGATTATCTTTGGGTTTGGTGCAGGTATCTCGGTTATTATTGCTATTTTTCTTTTTGACCTCTTTGGGGTCAGAAATGGTTGGTGTGGACACCTGTGTCCACTTGGTGCGGCCTATTCACTGATTGGTTCAAAGAGTCTTATTCGTGTTAAACATAACCATGAAAACTGTACAAACTGTATGGATTGTAAAGTGGTTTGCCCTGAAAATCAGGTACTACACATGATAAATAAAAGTAGCATCTCTGTTACCGATGGAGAGTGTACCAATTGTGGTCGCTGTGTTGATGTCTGTAATGACGATGCTTTAGAATTTAGTATACGTTCTTTTGCGAAAAAGTAGGGATGGCCTCCTGTTGTGGCTATCCGAATAAATAATGAAGGAGACAAGATGATTAAAATGATAAAGGTAATGGCAATAGGTTCTCTACTTAGTGCCTCGGCTCTTTACGCTGTAAATACTGCAGGATGTACAGGGTGTCATGGTGCAAGTTTTGAAAAATCAGCTATGGGTAAATCTAAAGTTGTAAAAGATATGAGTAAAGAGGATATTGTTAAAGCACTTAAGGGCTACAAAGATGGCTCTTATGGTGGTGCAATGAAAGCAATGATGAAAGGGCAAGTATCTTCTTTATCAGATGCTGATATGGGTGCTATTGCTGATAGTATCAAAGGTGGTGGATCTAAAGCACCTGCACAAACTGAAGCTCCTGTAGAGAAAAAACTTTTAGACATCAATTCAAAAATGAGAGATGCTAAACGATTGGACAAAGAGGATTTAGGAAATAAAAAGGAGGTTTCTGAACTTATTTTAGGTCTTAGACAAACTGATATCTATAGTGAGAAAGCAGAGACAAATCCTGTAAAAACAGATTATAGTAGACCAGCTCCTGGACAATCAACACGATTTGAAAGAGCTTATGTCAATGCACCACCAATGATTCCTCACTCTGTTGATGGACTATTGCCAATTAAAAAAGATAATAACCAATGTATTGGTTGTCACATGCCAGAGTCTGCAAAAGCGATGGGTGCAACACCAATTCCAGTAAGTCACTTTACTAACTACCGACCAACAACTGTATATAAAAATGGAGAATTGGTTAAAGAGGGTAAAACAGTAGGAATGAATGGAGAGCTTGGAAACGTTAGTGATATTAAAGTTGCTAAAGCTAAAAAATCAGACAAACTATACCAAGGACGATTTAACTGTTCACAATGTCATGCACCACAGTCAAAAACAGATACTGTAGTGGGAAATACATTCGAATCAGATGGTCTTACAGACAAACTTAAAGGTCACTCAACTCTTGCAGATGCAATGAATGAGGGTGTGGATATTAAGTAATGGCAAATAGACGAGAGTTTTTTAAATCTTTTGCTAGACCATTAAAACAGAACCAAGAGGAGGAGACTCCTCGCTTGGTTCGTCCTCCTTACGGTGTAGATGAGTCTACTTTTCAGAGTAAGTGTCCAAGCTGTGAAACCAAAGCTTGTGCTACTTCTTGTGATGAGAAGATAATTATAATATTAGAAGATGGTACCCCTACCTTAGATTTTAGTAAAAATGGCTGTACCTTCTGTGATGAGTGTGCTAATGTCTGTAAAGAAGAGGTACTCTCTTTAGAAAATAGTGAAAATGTAGGGAAACTTAATGCAATGTTTCGCATTAATGTGGAAGGATGTGTGGCACATCAAGGAGTTATCTGCAACTCATGTAAAGAGCCTTGCATTGATGATGCCATTTTATTTAATGGAATGTTTAACCCAGTAATAGACGAAAACAGATGTACGGGATGTGGTTTTTGTATATCAAGATGCCCTACCCAAGCCATTAGCTATCGAGTTTTAGAACTGTAGGGTGTGTTCTTATTGCCCCCTCTATCTATAAAATCTAATTTATTTTGGTGCGATAGCAATCGTACCCTACCAAGGAGTTAATATGAGTTTAGCAACCAAATACCCAAAACTATTCGACCAACTAGAAGATAAAGATGTTGAACTAAGACACCTCTTAAATATCGATGAGAACTATGAAGACTATGACTCAGAGGAGTATGAGTTTGACTTTGAAGAGTACAATTATGTAATCTATATTGCAGAACCAATTCAAGAGGTATTGGGCGAAGAGAAAATGGAAGAGTTTATGGTAAAACTGCATGATAAAGATATTTTTACAAACTTTTTAGCTAGTGAACTTGACTTATATGGAGTAAAAACAACTCTAAATGAAGAGGAGATTACAACAACAATTTTACAATTGGTAGAGGAGATAGTGTGAAACAATACATTGTAACTCTTTTTTTACTAAATACATTAGCATGGGCAATGCCTACACTTCAGCCTATTGATACCCTAGAGATTAATGGAACAGCAAAAGATATGGTCTTGGTTAACAACAATCTAGTCGTTGCTACAGATATGGGACATATTGAGATTTTCAATACCCAAAACAATCAAAAAGTAAAAGAGATTTCAATCCCTAATGTAACAGATTTTATGGGAGATGAGATTCCAGCCAGAGTGATGAGTACAGATAGCCTTCAAAACCAATATCTTCTTTTAAGTGATAGTGGAAAAGGTGGGTACTCTAACCTCTATATCTATCAAGATAATAATCTAACACAAATTCTCTCTTCCAAAGATAAAAAAGCAATTATCAAGGCTCGCTTTATTGATAATAATCATATTCTTTTTGGTTTTTTAAGTAATGAAGTAGCTCTTTTTGATATTAAAGATAAAAAAGAGCTTTATAGAGTACAACTTAGTGAATCAAAATTTTCTGACTTTGCACTAAATGAAGATAAAACAGAAGTAGTATTCTCTTGTGAAAGTGGTGTTTTAAATTTAGTTAATATTCAAAGTGGAAAAGTTATCAAAGAGCTAAAAGGGCAAAATGTAGATAATGTTTATAAAGTTGCCTTTAAAAAAGGAACTATTTCAGGAGCGGGACAAGACCAAAGAGGCTCTATTTATAATGCTAAAAGTGGAAAAGGAGAGTATATTAAAGGAACTTTTCTTATCTATGCAACGGCACTCAGCCCCTCTGCATCAAAAGTTATATTTAGCATGGATGAGAAGAATAATCTCTGGGTTTACAACACAATGACAAAGAGTAATATCGCCCTACTTCAAGGTCAAAAGAGTACATTAAATAGTATAATTTTTAAAGATGAAAATATTATCTACTCAGCAAGTGATGATAACAGCATCATGATTTGGAATTTAAATCAAAAGGAGACAAAATGAACATTTCAAGTATTGTAATTCAAGTATTACCTGACAATTATGACGAGTTAAAAGCAACTTTAGAGGAGCAAGGTATCTGTGAGTACCACTTTGGAGACAAAGAGAGAGGGAAAATGATTGTAACAATTGAAGGATCAGGAGTAGAAGAAGAAATTAAGAAACTTGTTGCCATTCAAAAAACAAAAGGTGTTTTAGCTGCAGATATGATGCAAACCTATCAAGAGGAGCTTGAAACGGCTATCAAAGAGCTTGAAGAGGCTGATGTTGTACCAGATATGCTCAATATGGACTCTATTGATGTACGTGATATTATCTACAATGGAGATATCAAAAAGAAAGATTTTCATGGAGGTGTATAGATGTCAGGAGTAATAGAATCAATCATAAGAACCAACCCTATGGGACGTTGGTACATTGAGCTTTCAGACACCATGAAAGAAGATAGCATGGAGATTTGTTTGGATATTAATGAGTATGCCCAAAAAGTTGAAATGATGGGGGCGGAATACAATGGAGAAGTAGAAGTCGTCTGGTCAAGTGATGACAAAGTAACACCTGTTCAAATCAATGAAGTTAGACAAGAGATTATGGCATATGAAGCACAGATAGAAGCAGAAAAAAATTCTAAATAATATTGATTTAAATCAATCTATTAATCTATTTTTGACTATAATTAGAGTCTAGAAACAGAGTATAAAGGAAATAGATGCTTATTCCAGAAACAGAATTGCCTATTGTTTCCGTTGATTTTATGGATGATATCCATAGAAAAGATATAGCAATAATCAATGAACTTTACAAACTTATTTTAATTTACGAGAAAGAGCCAACCAGTAATCATCGAGAAAATATTGATGTTTTTTATCAGAAGTGGTTCAACTACACAGTAGACCACTTCAATAGTGAAGAGCTAGAGATGAAAACATTAAACTTTCCACATTATAAAGTTCATAAAAATGAGCATACTAAGGTCTTGGCAATAATGGACGAGATATTTAAACAATGGCAAGCAACTTATAGGATTGAGATATTAAAGAGTTATTTTAAGAATGAACTTCCAAAATGGCTAATACAGCATATAAAATCAATAGATATGATTACTGCTAATTTTTTTAAAACAGGGAACAGCCCCCTTGTACTGGAGATATAAACGTGAACTACCCAAATTTTTTTAACACCCTACCAACCATCAAACTACAAGACCCACTTTCCGCCTTTTTAGGAACATTTGAAAATGGATTAGTAGAATTTAGCTACCTAGATATTGTAAAATCAGCAGGTCACTCATGCCCAACTGTTACAGGTGCATACCTAACCACACTAAAAGGATTAGAGGCTCTTTATGGAGATGAAACTCCACAAAGAGGTGCTATCAAAGTTGAGATAAAAGATGACATAGCCAATGGCGTAACAGGTGTTATATCAAATGTAATCACTCAAATCACAGGAGCCACGGAGATTGCAGGATTCAAAGGTATCAATGGCAACTTTGCAAGAAATAATCTTATGGAGTTTAATGCTGATATTGGCTCATCTGTAAAATTTACAAGACTCGACACCAATAAATCAGTAGAGGTAACCTACGACCCAAGTTCAGTAGGAGGAAGCCCAAAACAGCAAGAGCTAATGGGAAAAATCATGCAGGGAAAAGCAACTCCAGAAGATAAAAAAGAGTTTGGAGAGTTGTGGCAAGATAGAGTTAGAAGAATTTTTGAAACTAAAGAGAGTGTTATAGCTATCAACTAGACCAATATTAGTAATTTAGGAAAAGCTTATTTCTTAAAAAATCTTATAATACTCCTATATAACTTATATAGGAGACCCCATGAAAAATGAAATAGTATCCTTCTTTATTTAAAATTTGGAATATTTGGAGTTGATACCAATAAGGCTACCAAATTAAGTTTTAGTGATTTTGTAGAGAAAGAGATACCTGATTTTTGGTTTTTTAAAGAGTATTTACCGAAGTTTAGGGATTAAAACCGTAGGTCGGGTTGCCCTCTACCCGACATTAACAGGCATAAAATAAAAGCTCAATAAAACAAAATTTATTTGCATATAGATATTTATTGAACAATGAAGCATTTTTATATGCCAATTTGTGTCGGGTAGAGGACAACCCGACCTACGCCTTTTCCAACCTTCTTTTATGAAGAGCAACTCAACTTCTGATTCTTAAACTCATCAGGTGTTGCCTCTGCCCATCGTTCAAACTCTTGATGTTCAGAATAAGGGTTTTGAGCGATTTTAAACAAATCATCTACTAACTTATAATTGCCCTGCTCTGCTTGGTCTATTGCCTCTTGTAGCATATAATTTTTTAGCACATATTTTGGATTTGATTTTAACATTAACTTATGTCGCTCTGGGGTTGGGGTTTTATTCTCTTTTAATCTTTTATCATAATCATCAAGCCACTCATGCATTGGAGTGTGGTAGAGTCCTAATTTTAGAAGTTGGGTTCTATCTTGTTCATAATGACTTAGGGTTCTAAAAAACAGTGTATAATCAACATTAAGAGACTGTAACATGCCAAACATATGCTTCATTAGTTCAAAGTCTTTATCGCTTACCTCATCAAGTCCAAGTTTTTTACCCATTAAATATAAAAAATGACGACTATATAATCTGCCATAATGTTCCAATAGCTTATCTAACTGCTCTTGTTTAACCAAAGGGGAGAGAGCTAATGCTAAGGCTCTCAAGTTCCACTCTCCTATTCTTGGTTGATTTCCAAAGCTATAACGTCCATTTTGGTCGGTATGATTACAGATAAAATTGGTATCATAATCATCCAAAAAGGCATAAGGACCATAATCTATAGTTATTCCATGAATCGACATATTATCTGTATTCATAACACCATGATTAAACCCAACAGCTTGCCACTCTGCCATAAGTCGAGCTGTTTTGCCCATGACTTCTGTAAAGAAGTGATAATATCTATTATTCTCTTCATTTAAATGTGGATAAGATTCATTAATCGCATAATCAGCCAATGCCTCTAACTCTTTAAATTTTTTAGAGTGTGCAAAATATTCAAATGTTCCAAAACGTACCCAAGATGGCGAAACTCTTAAGACAATAGAACCTTTCTCCCATGTTTGACGATAGACACTATGACCAGAACCAATAATTGCCAAAGCTCGGCTTGTTTCTATTCCTAAGCCATGCATCGCTTCGCTCATAAGATACTCACGAATACTTGAACGCAGAACTGCCCTACCATCTCCTGAACGAGAGTATAAGGTTTGCCCTGCTCCCTTTAGTTGTAGATGATAACTTTGATTATACTCATCAACTAGAGTTCCAATATTAATGGCTCTACCATCGCCTAACCTTGGTACAAAATGTCCAAACTGATGACCTGCATAACACATAGCAAAATTATCTGTGCCATCTAGTGTGAACTCTCCATTTACAAACTGAGTTAGACTATTATGGTCAGATATATCTATTCCCAAAAGCTCAGCTACAGAATTATTGGCATGAACAAGGAATGGTTTTTTTAAAGGTTCAGGATTAACTCTGTCATAACACAAAGGTGGTAGCTCTAGGTAAGGGTTGGTTAGTTTCAATTCTGTTAATTTCATAAATCTATATTACATAGTTGAACTTTCATAGCACTTAAGCTATAATCCCACCCATAAATATAGAACTAAATGTAACAAATAAAGGATTTTTTATGGGTAGAGCGTTTGAATACCGTAAAGCAGCGAAGATGAAAAGATGGGGAACAATGTCAAAAGTTTTCCCTAAGCTAGGAAAAGTCATTACCATGGCAGCCAAAGCAGGAAGTCCTGATCCCGATATGAACCCTAGACTTCGTACCGCTATTCTTACAGCAAAAGCTCAAAATATGCCAAAACATAATATTGAAGCAGCGATTAAAAGAGCTAGTGGTAAAGATGCTGCGGACATTAAAGAGATACACTATGAAGCAAAAGGTCCTTATGGAACACAATTTATTATTGATTGTGCTACGGATAACGGGACACGAACCGTTGCCAATGTAAAAGCAGCATTAACTCGGAACAGTGCAGAGATGCTTACCTCGGGTTCTTTGAACTTTATGTTTACCCGTAAATCGGTCTTTACTTTTGATAAAACAGAAGGTATGGATATTGAAGAGTTAGAGCTTGAGCTTATTGATGCAGGTCTTGAAGAGATAGAAGAGGATGTAGAACCACAAGAGAGTGGCGAAGATAAAAAGATTGTTCGTATCTTTGGAGAGTTTGCCTCATTTGGAGACTTAAGTAAAGCCCTTGAAGAGATGGGTATTGAAGTGACCAAAGGAGAGCATCAATATATTGCCAATATGCCTATTGATTTAACCGATGAGCAGATGGAAGAGGTTGATGTGTTAATTGAACGTTTAGAAGATGATGAAGATGTGCAATCTGTCTATACCAATATAAACTAATTTATGGTGCATTTTAAATGCACCTCTTAAAGGTCTACTCTATGAAAAAACTCTTTTTTATCCCATTTTTATCATCACTACTCTTCTCTGCTAGCTCTGAACAGATAGAGCAATATCTCACAGTTTCAAAAGCCGATGCCCAGCTGGTTGCCATTGAACAAGTATTTGATAGTATGCGTCAAAATCAAGAGCGAGAGGACAATAACACTCAAGAGATTAATCAGAGTTATAGAGGCTATCTAGAGGAGCATCTTAGCTCGAATGAAGTTGAAAAACTACTTGAACTCTATCGTACTCCTATTATGCAACGCTATGTTGTAGAGATGGATATGGGAGAGATTCCAAGGAGTGAAATGCAAAATTTTCTAAAGACAATAGAAGAGGAACCTTTATCAACAGAGCGATTAGATATTATCGAAGATATTTTAGAACATACGATTGATGATAAACAGATTTTAGCTTTCTACAAATCGATGACGCAACGCTATCAAAAAAAGAGTGATAAAGAGAGAGATAAAAATAGTACCAAAGAGCCAACAAAAGAGGAGCAACGCTACCTTGATATGATGAAACAAGGAACAAGAGACTCTCTGCTCTATGGAACCCAAGTCTTTAGTATAGAAGAGATGAAAGAGTTAGACAATGCACTAAAATCAACTATTCTCTCTAAAGCATCCAAAGTTGAAAGCCAAGCAATGGTTCATGTTATGAATGGTTTTATTCAAGGGATTACCTCTAAACCCAAAGATAGTAACAGTACCACTAAGTGATACTATTCCAATCCAAAAGAGTTAAGCAACCTCTTTGACTAGCTCTTTTTGCTTACACTGAGCATCAATATAGAAACTTCCAAAAGGAATCACTGAAGCTACAAAAAAGATAAATGCCTCTTTTTTAGAAAATGGAACCTCATCCGTTGCATTAATAAGCTGATAGATAAAGGCTAAAAAGAGAACACCATGAATCATTCCTGCTATCTTTGTAGCGATAGGGAAACCAGCCATATACTTTAAAGGCATGGCTACAAAAAGTAAAAATAGAAAGGAGAGCCCTTCTATTTTATTGATAAGACGAAATTTTTTTAATTCGGACATATTTACTCCTAGATTTTTCAAAAGTATAACAGAAAAACTATAAACTAAACTGACCCTTGGTCAATCATCGAGTCTGCAACCTTTTTAAAGCCTGCGATATTAGCACCTGTTACCAAATCTCCCTCACAACCAAACTCAACTGAAGTATCATAAGCTGTTTTAAAGATATTTTGCATAATAGTACGCAGTTTAATATCCACCTCTTCAAAACTCCACTGTGCCATACTTGCATTTTGACTCATCTCTAGTTGAGAGGTCGCCACACCACCTGCATTGGCTGCCTTTCCAGGAGAGAAGAGCATCTTACTTTGTCGAATATAAGCCAGTGCCTCTGCTGTGGTTGGCATATTCGCACCTTCATTGACAAGGATACACCCATTCTCTTCGAGCTTTTTAGCATCTATCAAGGTCAACTCATTCTGAGTAGCACTAGGAAAAGCAATATCACAAGGAATATGCCATACAGCATGTCCCCCTTCAGGGTATTTACTTACAGGCGTATAGGTACATTGGCAATCAACTGTTGCATACTCTTCAAGTGAAGAGTGATGAATCTCTTTAATTGTTTTTAATGCCTTTAAGTCAATTCCATTCTCTTGGTAAATAGTTCCTCTACTATCACTACAACTCACAGGAATAGCACCCATATCATAGAGTTTTTCAATAGTATATATTGCCACATTTCCCGAGCCTGAAACAGCACATCTTTTTCCTTTTAGGTCTTTACCATAAACCTTTAAGAAATTTTCAGCAAAGTAGACAGAGCCGTAACCTGTGGCTTGTTTTCTAGCTTTTGAACCACCCCAGTTTAAGCCTTTCCCTGTAAGAACACCTTCAAATTCTCCTGTTAGTTTTTTATATTGTCCAAAGAGATAACCAATCTCTCTTGCACCCACGCCGATATCTCCTGCAGGAACATCTTTATGTTTTCCAATATGCTTATAGAGTTCACTCATAAAAGCTTGGCAAAATCGCATAATCTCATTATCACTTTTTCCTTTTGGATCAAAGTTACTACCCCCTTTAGCTCCACCAATCTGTAATCCTGTTAGTGCATTTTTAAATATCTGCTCAAAGCCCAAAAATTTAATAATTCCTAAATTAACAGAAGGATGAAAACGCAAACCTCCTTTATAGGGACCAATAGTTGAACTAAATTGAACTCTATATCCCAAATTGGTCTGAATTTTACCTGCATCATCTGTCCAATTAACACGAAAAATTATAGTTCTCTCTGGTACCACAATACGCTCTAAAATATTATGTTCTAAATAACGCTTATCTTCATCTAATAAAGGTTTTAAAGAATATAGAACCTCATGGGTGGCTTGATAAAACTCTCTCTGCCCAGGGCTACACTCTTCGATACATTTTAATACTTCTTCTATTTTTTTTATTGATGGCATCTATATATTTCCTTAATTTATATTATCTTCTCTTGTCCTAAACGATATAGAGCAAAGTCGTATTTTATCGGGTCATCTTTATCAAAGAGTTTAAGAGTTTGAGTCAACTCAATAACAGCCTTCATATCGTAACTTTTTCGTTCTAACAGTCCCAATTTCTGAGAAACCTTAAAAGTATGTGTATCTAAAGGCATCAATAAATCTCTTTTATCTATTTTTGACCATAATCCTAAATCAAGCTCATCTTTACGAACCATCCAACGCAGATACATCAAGTAACGTTTATAAGTTCCTGCACTACTAACTTTTTTAGGAAGAGACCCTATCAAAAACTTATAACCTCGACTCTCATAAGGGTAGACCTCTTTAAGAACAGAGATGAAATACCACAATCCATCAAGAATATTATGCTCTTTTTTATAACCTTCATAAAATATATTTTCGATACTATCAATTTTTTTTAAACGCTTTAGTGCTATAAATAGAGCAACAACATCATCACTGTTTTGAAAACGATAATAGTGATGAGATAAGGTCTCTTTTATAACATCATCACTTCTCTCTAAAAGAGAAAAATTCAAGCTCTCTAAAAACTTTACAATAAGTTTTGCATTACCGTAAGCAAATAATGCACAAACCAGTGCAATAGTCTCATTGTTATACTTTGAAGCAATCATCAAGGGGTCAGGTCTATCAGCAGACAACTCCCCCTTAAAATTTCTTTTTGTGACCTCTTGGTCTAATATCTGTTTAATTTTATTCATAAATTATTATATACTATCAGTATGAAAAAAAGAAGCTATATTTTACAAAACCATAAAAAAGAAGAGAGTAATATTCGAGTTGAAGCCTCACTAGAGATAGAGGAGTGGGAGATAAAGATAAATTTTAAAATTTTAGGCAATATCAAAACATATCAATTTCCTAAAAAAGAGCAACAACAACGAGCCAATGAGTTATGGAAAGAAACCTGTTTTGAACTATTTTTTACAAGAAAAGATAGTGATAAGTATTATGAGATAAATATAAGCCCAACAACCAAATGGAATCTTTATCATTTTGATAGCTATAGAGAAGGAATACGAGAGGTGACAAATATATTGCCTCCATCTATTAAAATTATAAAAGAGAGAGACTCAATCGAGTTCTCTGTAAAAATTCAGTTTTTAAATAAAGAAGTATTAAATCAGATAGATACTTTTAATCTTGCAACCATTCTACTTGACCATTATGAGATTCGGCACTTTTACACCATACAAAGAAGAGAAGGTTCTGTAGACTTTCATGATAGAGAAAACTGGAAAACAAAGAATTAAACCTTTTCACTCCAACAAAAATCAACATACTCAAAAGAGTCACAAATATAATCTTGAGGAATAATTAAAAAATCTCCATTCTCAAAAGCTCTTAATGTACATTTTAAGCCTGTAATACACTTTGCCTTTTCAGACTGAATACATACTCTACAATTATATGAGCTACTACTCAGATATATATGATTAAGCTCTGCACGCTTTTTTACCTTTGATAACTTAATCTTTTTTAAAAATCCCATAAACAGTTCCTTTCTTAAAAACTTAAGAAAAATTTTAGCATCTTAAACTCCATCTAATCTTTAAAGATTACTGAACTCTTTATGGACTTTTGGTGTAAATTCACTGAATTTATATCTATAATAAATATATTTAACTTATTTCAGATAAAAAAATATTATAATTATCTTAAATAAAGCGAAAAAAAGAGAGCAGAATGAATAACTCTGAAAAGTTAGACTATATCCTAAGTAAATATGTTAATGCATCGGAAGTCACTCGTCAATTTGGATTTAAAAGTAACTCTATGATTAGTAACATGCGTAATGGACAAGGGAATATAGCCCGACTACATATGGATGGACTAAAGAAATATTTTAATATTCCAACAGAAATTTTTCAAAATGACATATCGACAAAAATAGAGATTGATAAACTCATAAAAAACTATTCCGAGCAATCAGAAAAAGAGTTATTGACCATCGCTTCTGACTTAAGCCAAACTGAACTTTCAAAAAAAGTTTTTCTCAAAAATAAAAAACTTTTTCAAAAACTTAAAGGTGTTTGGTATGCATATCTTTATGCAAGTAACCCTCTAAGTGCATCAAAAACCGAGGGGATATGGATTGTAGAAACAACTATTAATGAAGACTGTAGTGTTGTAGACTATTGGGGGAATCGTGGATATTTGAAAATAGGAAAACATGAAAGTCTCATTATAAAAGAGTCTTATGACAATGATGATTTAACCATTATTCGCTTTCCCAATAGACAAGTTCCATCTCAACACTTTCGTTTTGTGATTATTTCAAATCAAAATAATACAACTCATGAGATGGTTAATTATGGATTTTACTCTCGAATTAAATATGACCCAAAAGAGGCAAAAAGAATATTAGGCGAAAAAAGTAAAGTACAATTAAAACTAGATTTAGATTTTAATGATAGAATCAATCAACAAGGAATCGTCCCACATTAATAAAGGTAACTACCCATGCTCTATCATATCACTCTATCTATTATTCTATTCTTTTTTATATTGGGATGTGGTGGAGCAAGTGAACATGAACCAAGAGAAGAGAAAATACTTTATTTTATAGACTCTCCAACCAATGGCATTGACTATCAGTGTGGTGAACGTAAAGGAATAACTAAAACAATTATACAAAATAAGCTTCCTACCCATGGAACTTTAACCTGTATATATACACCTATTAAATTTAGTTTAGGTTCTTTGGAGTTAGGAACTGTAGACTATGTGAGCAATGGTCAAAATATATATCCGCAAGATTTAGTCCCTTCATTCAATGGAAATTTTAATAATCCAAGTCTTCTTAAAATAGCTATTCTTTTGCAATCGCTTGATGATAAAAAGCATAATAATTACATCAATATACCTAAGAAAATTAAAGAAAAATTAACACTTAAGACTTTAGATAATCTCTCAATTGAAGAGTTAACTGGTGAGATTAAAAAATTAGGCATAGTACCTGTAACAGCCGAAGAAGCCAAAAGACATCTTATCTTATATTCAGAGAATGTGAATAGAGGAAAACCTTCTGTTCAAGCTTTTGAAGAAGAGATTTCAACCTCTCTCAAGCTAGGGGATACCATTGGAAAACTATCTATAAGCAAAGGAGATGGAACAGTTAGCTTTCCCTTAATGTTAGAGGGGGAGGGAAAAGAGAACTTTTTACTTAATGATGATGGTGTACTACAACTCATAAAAAGAGTTGAGAACAGTCAAACTTTTCACTTAACAGTAACCATAACAAATGAGTTTGGATATACAACACAACCAATTATTATTCATGTTATTGAGAGTAATGGAAAAATAGGAAAAGCACAACTGGGTCGTCTTAAAGGTGCTACAGTCAAGCTCTTTCGTCTAAATCCACAACATATGGAGAGAGAGTTAATTACAACAGAAACCACCAACTCACAAGGAGCTTTAAATATTATAGGAAATTTTAATCTTAATTCAGACTTGCTAGAAGATGATGATATTTATATCTATGAGGTAAGCTCAGGAGTCGATATTGATAGTGATGATAATGAGATTATTGATGAAAAAGATAGTAAAAATAATGGAAAACTAAGGCTCATTGCAAAAGGAAGTTGGATAAAAAGTGCAAACTATAAGATAAGAGTAACACCCCTTAGTGAAATGATTTATCTTTATATAGAAAAAGGAAAGTTCAAAGATATTACAGAAAAGTTAACACAATATTCTAAAATTTTACTGAATCAATCACTCAATGGAGATAGGATTCTTGATGGGAGAGATATACTTATCTTTAATCCGACTCAAGATAAAAAGTATCTATACCCTACACTAACTTACAAAAATAGTTATAATAAAATTACTCAATATATAAGAGAAGGGAAAGAGGAACTAAAAAAACAACATCTATTTCAAGCCTATCTCATCAACAGCTTTCAATCCAATGCCCTTGAAATAGTTGGTTCATTTATCTATACTATTGATATGCTACAGAGTGGAGAATTTGTTATCTACAATTTAAAAAGTAAAAAAAGAATAGGAAGTGTTAAACTACCCAATACACCATATTCTGACGATACACATGTTTTATACGTAAATCTGTTAGACAATGAAGTAACAGTCACAAGCTTAGAAGATTGGAGCTATGAAATAGACATAAGCAATCAGAAACAACCTAAGTTGTTAAAAGAACCATTCATTACCTATGCTATCTTATCTGGAAATTTCAATAGAATTATTATAGGAAAGAATCAAAGTAAAAATATCTATTTTTTTAGTCGCAATCAAAACCTCTACCTATATGAAACATCCAATACAAAAGATCAAACAAAAACCATCAAGGTTTATATAACCAATAAAGGAGATTTAGATTACTCTTATAGCTTTAAATCTTCTCTTCATAAAATCTCTAGTTTATGGGTAGAGAATAGTTATCTTTATATTCTAGGAGATACTAAAATAGAAATATTTAAAAAGAGTATTGAAAATAGAATGGAATTTAGAAATAGTTTTGAGAAAGAGTCTTTAGGTGGTCACATATTAGGTATAGAAAAAGAGATTCTCTATATTTTAAAAGATAAAAGATTAACTCTTCTTGATATTCATTTCAAAGATAGGATTGAAGTTATAGAGAGAATAGATGTCCCTTTTACCTATAAATTAGGAGTTAAAACTAATGGAGATTATATTACAACAGGTTGTAAAATTTTTGATATTAAGACTCTTCGTGCCTCTAAAATAAGAGACTAAATCCCACATAGGTAGAGAAGCTTTTCTCCTCTAAAGTTCCTTTAGGAAGAATATCCCCTACTCTAGAGTCTACTTTAAGTTTTTCAAAAGAGAACCTCCAACTATCAATTCGACTATTAAAAGTTAACTTATCTGAATAGTGATAACTGTAGCCAAGTATCAACTTATTACCAATAGCACTGGTTTTAGTATGAATATAACTATCCTGTAGTTTTCCATCTATTGATTCAGAAATATTTACTGTAGAATATGCATACAATAGACCTACTGAGGTAAAAAATTGATGATTTTTTGTCAAATGATGAGCATAAAGAAAAGAGAGTCCAATATCAGATGTTTTATAATGAAAATAACTTTGGTATTGATGATAGCCGTAGAGTAAGTCTTGAGCCTCAAAATGACTCTCTCTATAAATTAAATTTAATTTCCAACTACTATTTCTTGTCTGGAGTAACTTATAAGTAGTGTAGATACCAAACTCATGCTTCTCTATATTTGTCAAGCTCTTTAATCTCTCTGAAGAAGAGAGAATATACATATTACTCTCTATCTCATCTATTAAAATTTTACTATAAATCCCCCATATCCAATCATCATAACTAAAAGAGACCCCCAAACTATACTCTAAAATATCATAATCAATACTGGTATCAATCTCACTAGAGTGAAACTCAATTAAGTAGCTACTATAACTAACATCACTATGAAACCCTAGGCCAGAAGGATGCCAGCTATCATCCTTATAAAATTTATCTTCATAATTTTCCGCAATTAACGGTAACAAAGAAAGAAGAAAGATAATAATTCTTTTCAATATCATAAGAGTTTACTAAATAGGAGAGAAAAGAGAATTTTCAACTTTTTTAGGAACAAGCCAAACATTTTTTTCTAAACTATTCTCTTCTAGATTAATCTGTTGTCGATTTGTCTCCTCTATGAGTTCTATTCGTACACGTCGAAAAACTTCTTCAATAGGAATCTCTTCATCATCCAAATATTTTATTAAAGCACGTGTATAAGGACTATGGTTTTTATCATAAATACTCCAATCTTTTGCTATTTGATTGTGCATCGTAGCATAAGAGATAATTGTTGACTGAGGAAAAAGACCAATAGAGTCATCATCATGAATAATTAGTTCAGGTAAAGAGGTCTCTTCCCCTTTGACAAAAGTTGCTCTAAAGTTTCCACGAAAATTTTTAAACTCTTTATCTCCCCTTTTTCGGCTAATATAACTACGATTTTTATGACTCTCTATAGGTAGATAATTTTCTTGATAGTCTCGACAGGCATCAATGACTACAATATTATGTTTTGCCTTAACACTATTTAAAAAATCATAGAGTTTATAGATACTAATCAGTACTTTTTTATCTCTATCTGTCATCATTAAATACTCTTCTGAACTTGATTTATTTAGGGTATTTCCATGTCCTGCAAAATAGAAAAAAAGTATTGTATTGTCAACTTCAATATTCTCTTTTAATTCATCAAGTGCTAAATAAAATTTATTTAATGATAGGTTTTCTTTTAAAAGTACATAAAAGCCCATTCTTTTCAATACCTCCGCAATAGCAGTAGCATCATGAATAGGGTTTTGTAATCTATTTGAAACATAGTTTTCATTTCCTATTACCAAGGCTATTTTTTTTAGACGTTTCTCTTTGGGTAAAATATAGGAGCATCCCCAAAAGAGTAAAAAGAACAACAATAGAAACAGCAATCTTAATTTTTCCACAATTTTTTAACTCTCCCTTCTATTTTTATTTAATATATAGATATAATAGTATAAACTTAATTAAGGGATTATACATGAATAGAATATCTATTATTATTACACTATCACTACTTTTTGTTACAACATCATGTAGTAGCCCAAAACAAAAACTTGCCCACTCCAATAGTGGAGGTAATGGGGGAAATCCTGAAGTAAATAGTATCAATCAATGTTTTCATCTTAAAAACAGAGAACGAAATAGTTGCTTGAATAATTTCTACCCCGAGGATAACCTAAATATTATGATATATCCATATAGTGGTGCCACCATCAAACTTGCAGGACGAAAAAGTTCCATAGAGAAAAAAGAGTTAAACCTACAAAAAGTAGATAGGTTGATGCTCTATATAGATATTTCCAATGTAAGATTACCGATAAAGTGCAATATAAAAGAAGCGACATTGACAAAAGAGAATATGAATTTAGTTCTTGATGTAGAGGTCTCGAATTTAAAGAAGAGTCTGATTCTTACAGACAAAGAGGACAAGACTCTTCTTGACTATACTATAAAAAGATAGCATAGCATATTACGAGTAACTAGTTTTCGTATAAAAAGTCATTAGATGTTCGACAAATACCAATTAAATGTTCATAGATATCACAATGAGCTGTATCAACAGGTGCTGTTGTAATAGTTGTTGCTGATGCAGTTGCTGATACAGTTAAGATAGCTAAAAATCCAATAAGTGTTAACATTTTTTTCATAATTCATTCCATATAATAATATTTTGTAATTGACAATTACAGCAATATTGTAATTAACCCGCCCTAACAAAGATATAAAAAAAGAAAATTAATCAGCTTAAATAGCCTCTTCATTGGTGTAAAGTTAGAGTAATCTTGGTGTAAATAGCTTTATAAAATATGAAATAAGAAAAAGATGATAAACTTTCACTATTCAATAAAAAAGACATAGAAAATCATGAAAAACCTATTTAAACAATACCTCCCTTATCTCATGGGATATAAACGTCAATTTATTTTTGCTATTATTGGTATGCTTGCGGTTGCCATTGGTACAGCAGGAACAGCAAAAATGATTAAACCCTTACTTGATGATGTATTTGTCAATAAAGATGAAACCATGTTGGTTATTGTACCTCTTCTACTTATTGGTGTATTTGCATTAAAAGGTGTGGGACAATATATTCAAACTTACTATATGTCTTTTATCGGACTAGATGTTGTTCGTAAACTACGAAATAATCTAGTAACACACTTAACCTATCAAGATATGCAATTTTTTCAAACCATGCATACAGGAGAGATTCTTTCCCGTGTAACCAATGACATTACCCGTATACAAAATGTAGTTACAGGGATGATTCCCAATTTTATTCGAGAATCATTAACTATTATAGCACTCACTATTTTCGTTATCTATGAAAGCCCTAAACTTGCTTTTTACTTTCTTATTATTATGCCCTTGGCTCTCTATCCATTAAGTAGACTAGCAAAAAAGATGAAAAAGTACTCAAAGCTTTCACAAGAGAGTACATCTGATATGACCTCGCGACTGGGCGAGATATTTTCAAATATCGAAGTGATTAAAGCCAACTCAACACAAGAGCTAGAGAGTGCTAAATTTGCAAAAGAGAACCAAAATGTTTTTAAATATCTACTCAAGCAGATTAAGGTAAATGCATTAACCTCTCCTATTATGGAGATATTGGGTTCTGTAGCCATTGGAGTTGTTATCTATATTGGAGGAGCAGAAGTAATTGAAGGACGAATGAGTGTTGGCTCATTTTTTGCATTTTCAACGGCACTATTTATGCTCTATACCCCTATCAAAAAGATATCTTCCCTTTACAATCAAGCACAAGATGCTGTGGTAGCTAATGAGCGTATGTTTGAACTACTTAACCATGAAGCAACTATAAAATCAGGTAAAAAAGTGATGAAAGAGAAGATTAAACAAATTTCAGTTCTTCATGTATCACTTAACTATAAAGATAAAGTTGCTCTCAATAATATCTCATTAGGTGCAGAGTCTGGCGAAACCATCGCCCTAGTTGGCGATAGTGGTGCAGGCAAAAGTTCATTAGTTAATCTATTGGTACGTTTTTATGACCCCTCTTCAGGAGAGATTTTAGTAAACAAAGAGAGAAATATCCAAAGTCTATCATTAAAATCACTACATAATAAAATTGCTTATGTCACACAAAGAATCTATATTTTTAATGATACAATCGCCCAAAATATTGCCTATGGTGGTGTTTATGATGAAGAGAGAGTCATCAATGCACTTAAACAAGCTTATGCCTTAGAGTTTATAGAAAAACTAGAGCAGGGTATTCATACCATGCTCACAGAGAATGGAAACAACCTCTCAGGAGGACAACGTCAACGTATCGCCCTAGCCCGAGCTATCTACAAAGAGCCTGATATTCTTATCTTAGATGAAGCTACCTCAGCACTCGATAACAAAAGTGAAGCCCTTATCCAAAAAGCTCTTGAAGAGCTAAAGCCTAACATGATTACCATTGTTGTCGCCCACCGACTCAGCACCATTGAACATGCTGATGCTATCTTGGTCTTTAAAAATGGAGAGATAGTCTGTCGAGGACAACACGAAGATTTAATTGTAGAGTGCCAAGAGTACCAAAAATTGGCGAAGGTATTGGTGTAAATATTTTATGCCAATACTGTTCGTTTCTGACATCTCTCCAACTCAGCCTTAAGTCTCTCAATCTCTTTTTTCAAAAGAGCGTTCTCTTCTTTAAGGGTTAACTTTTGAGAAGAGGTCTCGATAATTGATTCCGAGACCTTTTTCTCTTGGGCTTCATCAATGAGAACATAAGCAATCTCTTTTCCATTTTCTGTAACAATTTCACTCTGAACATCTCCATTTTTAACCATCTTCATAACGTTAAAATAACTTAATTTATGTAACTTTGCATACTCTCTTAGGGTAACTTGTTTCATTTATATCCTTTCAAAAACATAATTATGCTATTATTCCGTTTTAGTTTTGCTTCATTCAAATCAATCAATATTTATCT